>AUXO015436135.1_pt1 | contig 20324 bp, 13 predicted proteins | sample 768731 | NCBI WGS metagenome assembly AUXO01 (sample SAMN02715735, study PRJNA202380) | gut metagenome | biome: sheep rumen | host: Ovis aries | place: New Zealand: Palmerston North
TATGATGTTAGATCATTTGGATATGACCCATATAATGCAAAAGATTTTGTAGATAGATGGGAAAAAGAAAATGGACCATTTGGAATTGAAAAAGTAATTCAAGGTGCTAAGACAGAGTCAGTACCATTAGGTGAATTAAAAAAAATGGCCGAGGATAGATTATTATTATTTGACGAGGAAGTTATGTCTTTTGCTATGGGTAATTGTATAACTTTAGAAGATACAAATGGTAATAGAAAATTATTTAAAAAGAGATATGATGCTAAGATAGACCCTGTGGCATCATTAATGGATTCTTATGTAGCATATAAAATAAACAGGGAATCTTTTGAATAGGAGGATAAACAATGTGGAAATATACATATACTGATGAGTTGTATCATCATGGTATCCTAGGTATGAAATGGGGTGTTAGACGATATCAAAATCCTGATGGTAGTTTAACATCTTTAGGTAAAAAAAAGCTATCCTCAAGTATAACTTATGATAAAAAAACAGATAAGTTAAAAGATACAATATATAATATAAAGAATAAAAAAGCGAGATCTGAAATTATTAGTAATTTAAAATATAATCCATTAGAAACAGATACCATAACATTACATAATGTATATAGTAAAAATAAAATCAGTAAAAAAGAAATAAAAAATATTACTGTTAAACAAATGGATTTAAATTCATATTTGAAGAAGAATATGAAAAATATACAAAAAGGTAAAAAAATAATTAATAAATACGGAATAGTAACTGGTAAACCATCTATTAAAAAACGATCATTTACGAGTTATGATGAATACAAAGATTTTTATTCTTTATAAAAGGAGGACAAAGCATGTGGAGATATATACATACCGATGAAATGTTTGTTAATAATAAAAACACTTTATATCATTCCGATGTATATTTAGGAAAAGATTTTTCTGATGGAATAAGACATTGGAAATATATAAAAAGAGAAAAGAAAAATGGACGTTGGGTTTATTACTATGAAGATCCTTATGAAACAAATTTAAATAATGCAAAAAAAGGACTTACCAATGCTCAAAATACTTATAATAAAAATTATAACGAATATAGAGATGCTGTTAATGCTGCAAATAATAAATTAAGAGAAAATTATAATATCATAAATAAATATGAAAATTCTTCATATTTAAAACAATGGACTGATCGTGATTTAAGAAAAAAATATAAAAAAGCATTAGAAGAGACTTCGTCATATTATAATGTTTATACTGATAAAAAAGGTAGAAAACAAGAAGAAAAAGTAATTACTAGCAATTCAGAAACTAACAAGAAAATATCATCTTTAAATAATAAAACTTATGAAAGTGATAAAAAAGTTAAAGAAGCTGAAAGTAATTTACATAATGCTGCTAAAAAAGCTGATGACAAAAAATTTGAAAGACAAATTGCTAAACCGGCAGCTAAATTTTTAGCGACAACATTAAATACAGCATCAAAAGCTAAACAAAAAGGTAAAAAATTATTATCAAAAATATTCGGTAAATAAAAATAGTTATTAAGGAGGATTCAATATGAATGAAAATATTGTAACAAGATTTAGAAAAGCTTGGAATGTTTTTTTAAATCCAAATCTCTCCAATATAAATTCTGTAAATGGTGGTTATTATTCTAGACCAGACAGAGTTAGATTAACAAGAGGAAATGAACGTTCTATAGTAACTTCAGTCATAAACAGAATAGCTTTAGATGTAGCATCTATTAGTATAAAACATTGTCGTTTAGATGAATCTGGTCGTTATAGTGAAGATTTAAAAACTACATTAAATGATAGATTAAATCTAGAGGCAAATATAGATCAAACATCTAGAGCATTTATACAAGATATTGTTATGACAATGTTAGATAAAGGAGTAGCTGTTATAGTCCCCGTAGATACTAGTACTAATCTTAATGACACAGCATCTTATGATATTTATAGTATGAGAGTTGGTACAGTTGTAAATTGGTATCCTTCTCAAGTTAAAGTAAGCGTTTATAATGATAGGCGTGGAATAAGAGAAGAGATATTGATATCTAAAGAGAAAGTTGCTATAATAGAAAACCCTTTATATTCAGTTATGAATGAACCAAATTCTACATTACAACGATTAATGCATAAATTAGCTTTGTTAGATAGTATAGATGAACAAAATAGTTCTGGAAAGTTGGATTTGATAATTCAATTACCATATACCGTCAGATCTGAATTAAGAAAACAACAAGCTTCTGAGCGTCGTCAAGATATAGAAAAACAATTAACAGGTTCTAAGTATGGAATAGCTTATATTGATGGAACAGAAAAAGTAACACAATTAAACAGACCAGTTGAAAACAATTTAATGAAACAAATTGAGTATTTAACGAGCATGCTTTACAGTCAGTTAAGTATAACTCAAGGAGTATTAGATGGAACAGCTGATGATAATGTTATGAATAATTATTATACTCGTACTGTCGAACCATTAATTTCAGCTATTTGCGATGAAATGGATAGAAAATTCATAAGTAAAACAGCTAGAACACAAAGACAAAAAATAATGTATTTTAGAGATCCGTTTAGATTAATACCAATCTCTAAAGTAGGAGAAATAGCTGATAGCTTTACAAGAAATGAAATATTAACATCTAATGAAGTTAGACAAATTATAGGAAGAAAACCTTCGAGTGATCCAAAAGCTGATCAATTGGTAAATAGTAATATTAATCAATCAAATGCAGAAGTAAAAAATATATATGGAACAAATCAAGACTCTAAAACTGAGCCATTTGTTTCAGAAAATTACGTAGAGGAGGAAAATCAAAATGGATAAGTATGATTTTAGTGGTTGGGCCACTAGGAATAACATAGAATGTTCCGATGGCAGAGTCATAATGAAAGATGCTTTCAAAGATAATGATGGTCATAAAGTTCCATTAGTTTGGAATCATCAACATGATGATCCTAGTGAAGTTTTAGGACATGCTCTATTAGAAAATAGAGATGAAGGCGTTTATGCTTATTGTAAATTTAATGATACTGAATCTGGTCAAACGGCAAAAGCTTTAGTTATGAATGGCGATGTTGATAAATTATCTATATATGCTAATAAATTAAAATCAGAGTTCAACAATGTTGTACATGGTTGTATTAGAGAAGTTAGTTTAGTATTAGCCGGAGCAAATCCAGGAGCATATATAGATTCAGTTATAACTCATAGTGATGAAACAGGTGACGAAGAAGAAGGAGTTATATACACTGATGAGTTTATTAACATCGAGCCTGAAGATACTAATGAAAAAGGAGGAACAGAAGTGTCAGAAGAAAAAACAGAAGAAGTTGTTAATAAAGAAACTAAAACTGAAACAGTAGAAGTTTCTGATGAAAACAATAATGAATCTGATGGTGAAATTGCTCATGCTGATGAAACTATTGGAGATATTATTAACACTTTAACTGATGAACAAAAAGAAGTTGTTGAGAATCTAGTCGAAGCTGTTCAAACTGGTAAATCATTGACTGAAGATTATAAAAATAAAGCTTCAGAAGCAATTAATAGTTTAAATGAACATCAAAAAGATGCAGTTTATGCGCTTATTGGAATGGCTAGTGAAGAAACTGAAAATAATGATGAAGAAGGAGAGGAAAAAAACATGAAACATAATGTGTTCGAAAATGATGCAAAGGATGAAGTTCTTATGCATTCAGAATTTATTAAAAATGCTATAGCAGATGCTAAAAAATATGGTTCTATGAAAGAAAGTTTTTTAGCACATGCTGAAGAAGAAGGAATTGAATGGGGAAATGATAATGATTTTAAAGTTTTATTCCCTGATGCTACTAATCTAGATAGAGAACCAAGAATGGTTGAAAAAGACGATAGTTGGGTAGCAAAGGTAATGAACGGAGTAAAACATTCTCCATTCTCAAGAGTTAAAAATACTTTAGGAAGAATGAATGAACAAACTGCTAGAGCTAAAGGTTATATTAAAGGAACTAAAAAAGTAAATATAGCTATGGCATTCTTAAATCGTGTAACTACACCAACTACAGTTTATGTTAAAAATGATATCGATAGAGACGATGTTATTGACATTACTGACTTTGATGTAGTAGCATGGCAAAAGAAGGAAATGAGAAAATTACTAGACAAAGAATTAGCATTAGCTATTTTATTAGGTGATGGTAGAGATATCTCAGATCCACATAAAATTAATGAACAAAATATTAGACCAATCATTAAAGATAATGATATTTATACTATTAAATATGTAGTTAAAGATGGTCAAGATTATAATGTAACTGGAGTTTCTCATTCTGAAAATGATACAGTTGCTAAAGGAATAGTAAGAGCTGCTATTAGAGCTCGTAAGAATTATAAAGGTTCAGGAAGACCAACATTCTTTACTACTGAAGATACATTAACTGATCTTTTATTAATTGAAGACCAAAATGGTAGAATTATCTATGATTCTGTTGAAAAATTAGCAACAGCATTAAGAGTTAAAGAAATAGTTACAGTTCCAGAAATGGAAACATATACTAATATTTATGGTGTTATTGTTAACTTAGCTGATTATACTGCAGGTGCAGATAAAGGTGGAAATGTAAATATGTTTGATGATTTCGATATCGATTACAACCAAATGAAATATCTTATCGAAACAAGAATGTCTGGTGCATTAACAGTTCCATATTCAGCTATTGTATTAAAAGTTGAAGGTGCAGCTGATCCTACACCATCAGAACCATCAAATCCAGATGAAGAACCAGCTGGATAATTAGAGAGGTTAGTAGCCTCTCTTTAAATTATTAAGGAGATCATATGGCTAAATTTTATGGAAAAATAGGCTATGCAAAAACAGTTCAAAATGCTCCTGGTGTATGGGACGAGACCATAATAGAAAAAGAATATTATGGTGATTTGATAAGGAATACATCAAGATATCAGCAAACAAGTTCTACAACTAATGATGATATTAATGTTTCTAATAATATAAGCATAGTCGCTGATCCATATGCCAGTGAAAATTTTCAACATATGCGTTATGTTGAATTTATGGGTGCTAAATGGAAGATATCAAATATCGAAATACAGTACCCTCGTATAATATTATCAATTGGAGGTCTATATAATGAATAGGTTAGAATTACAATCTTTATTAGAAGAACTATTAGGTTCTAATAATGTTTATTATAGAAAACCAGAAAATTTAAAGATGTCTTATCCTGCTATTGTGTATGATTTAGATATAATAACAAGTAAGCATGCTGATAATATTAAATATCATAATCGTGATAGATATCAGATAATAGTAATAGATAAAAATCCAGATAATGTTGTTATAAGGAAAATATTAGAAAAACCATATACATCATTTCAAAGACATTACATTTCTGATAATTTAAATCATGATGTAATAACTATTTATTATTAAAAGGAGGAAAATCAAAATGGCAAAAATTAAATGGGACCAAGTTGGTGAAAGATTTTATGAAACAGGTGTAAGTAAAGGTGTTCTTTATCCTTATGCCAATGGACAATATGGAAAGGGTGTAGCATGGAATGGTTTAACTGCTGTTAATCAAAGTCCTAGTGGTGCAGAACCAACTGCATTATATGCTGATAATATTAAATACTTAAATTTAATGTCAACTGAAGAATTTGGTGCTACAATTGAAGCTTATACATATCCAGATGAATTTGCAGCTTGTAATGGAGAATTATCATTAGATGAAGGAGTAACAGTAGGACAACAAAAACGTTCTATATTTGGTTTATCTTATCAAACTAAAATTGGTAATGATGAAGATCCAGAAAAAGGTTACAAAATTCATTTAGTATATGGCGCTTTAGCTAAACCAAGTGCTAAAGATTATGCTACAGTTAACGATAGTCCAGAAGCTATCACTTTCTCTTGGGAAATTAGTACTACTCCTGTAGAAGTTCCAAATATGAAGCCAACAGCTACTATTGAAATTGATTCTACTAAATGTGATCCAGCTAAACTTAAAGCATTAGAAGATTATTTATATGGAACTGAATCAGAAGAACCAGCTTTACCTACAATTGCAAAATTACTTGAGTTATTAGGTAAAACTAATACAGAAGAAAATGCAGAAGAACAACAACCTGCAGGTTAATAGTATATAAAAGTATAAGAAATAGAAATATTTGAAAGGAGTTGTAAATTAGTTTTATCTACAGCTCCTTTTTTTTTAAATAAAAAATTATAAAGAAAAGGAAGGAAAAACGATTATGTTAAGAAAAAATATTAAATATACAGATTATGATGGAAATGAAAGAAGTGAGGATTTCTTTTTTAATTTATCAAAAGCCGAATTGACAGAAATGCAATTAGGAGTAACTGGAGGATTAGATCAAATGGTAGCTGCTATAGTAAAAGCACAAAATGTTCCAGAAATTATAAGAATTTTTAAAAAAATAATTTTAGCAGCTTATGGTGAAAAGAGTGCAGATGGTAGAAGATTTATTAAAACTAATAAAGATGGACAACCATTAGGAAACGAATTTGCTGAAACAGAAGCGTATTCAGTATTATTTACAGAATTAGCATCTGACTCTAAAGCAGCTGCTGATTTTATAAATGGAATAGTACCAAGTGATTTAGAGGTTTCAGAAGAAAAACAAAATGAAATTATGAAACAATATTTTCCTGAGAACGAAACAAAAGAAATACCAAGTTCAGAAACAACAGAATAATTAGAAAAGAGGTATAATAATGTTAAAAATAACAATACCTTCAAGAGAAATGTTTAATGAAAAAACACAAGAATTTTTTACAACAAAAGAATATACATTACAATTAGAACATTCTTTGGTATCAATTTCGAAATGGGAAGCTAAATGGAATATTCCTTTTTTATCAAAAGAGAAAAAATCCATAGAACAAACTCTTGACTATATAAAGTGTATGAATACTACACAAAATATAAGTGATGAGGTATTTAATTATTTGACTAATGACAATATTAAAAAAATAAATGAATATATTGAAGCACCTATGACTGCTACAACGTTTAGCAAAGATAATAATAAAAAGAATAATGAAATAATAACTTCAGAATTAATTTATTATTGGATGATAGCTTTAAATATACCGATGGAATGTCAAAAATGGCATATAAATCGTTTATTGACATTAGTAAGAATATGTAACATTAAAAATGCCCCAGCTAAGAAAATGAGTCCAAGAGAGGTTATGAGTAGAAATGCTGCTCTAAATGCTGCTAGAAGACAGAAATTTCACACAAGTGGCTAGAAATGAATATTAAGTTAGTTTAAATACTAACTTAAATAAGAGTATAATTTATATTTATTGTACTTTTATTTAAATTAGTATTAATACATGAAAAGAGGTGTCCTATATGAAAATCACACTTAAAGTAAAAGGTGATTTTACTAAACTAGATAATTGGTTTGAAAAGAAATTAGAAGCTGTTAAATTAAGTAGTTTAGATAAATATGGTCGTGAAGGTGTAGAAGCATTAAAAAATTATACACCGAAAGATAGCGGGAAAACTTCAGAATCATGGTATTATAATATTGAAAGAAAAGATGGCATTATTACACTTTCTTTTAACAATTCTAATTTTAATGATGGTGTTCCAATAGCTATAATTTTACAATATGGCCATGGAACAAGAAATGGAGGATTTGTGCAAGGAGTAGATTATATTAATCCAGCATTAAGTCCTGTGTTTGAAAAAATATTAAACGATATGTGGGAGGAGGTACGTAAATAATGGCTACAACAATTGACCAAAAAGTAGTTGAAATGAAGTTTGATAATAGAGATTTCGAAAGAAATACTAAACAAACAATGTCTACTTTGGAAAAATTAAAAGCTAAATTAAATTTTTCAGGAGCATCAAAAGGATTAGAGGATATTAGCGCTTCTGCTAAAAAAGTCGATATGAACGGTTTAGCAGCTGGTGTTGAAACTGTGCGAAATAAATTCAGTGCTTTAGAAATAATGGGTGTTACAGCATTAGTAAATATAACAAATTCAGCTATAAATGCCGGAAAAGCACTTGCTAAATCTATAACTGTAGATCCAATTACTAAAGGTTGGGGAAAAATGGATGAAAAACTTAGTTATGTTCAAACATTAGTTAACTCAACCGGTTTATCCGTCAAGGAAATAAATGGATATTTAGATGAATTGATGTGGTTCTCAGATGAAACTAGTTATAGTTTTACTGATATGACAGGTGCACTAGCCCAAATGACATCTACTGGTGGAGATATTAAAAAACTTGTTCCAATGATAACAGGTATTGCAAATGCTGTTGCTTTTGCTGGTAAAGGGGCAGGAGAGTTTAGTAGAGCTATATTTAATCTTAACCAATCATATGGCGGTGGATTTTTAACTTTAATGGATTGGCGTTCTTTACAAGGTGCAGGTGTTAATTCAAAACAATTAACAGAAGAATTAATAAGAGCTGGTGAAGAATTAAATAAAATAAAAAAAGGATCTGTTACAATAGGAACATTTAATGATACTTTAAAAGATAAATGGGCTGATACTGAAGTAATGGAACTTGCTTTTTCTAGATTTTCAACAATGTCACAATTAGTTGCTGCTGCTGAAAAACAAGGTTATTATTATTTAGAAAGAGACGGCGAAATAATAGAAGAGGAATATGATACTGCATCAAAGGCAATAGATGATTTTGCTGAAGGAGCGGCATTAGCTTATAATGATGTCGGTAAATCATATGACGAATTAGGTATTAAAGCTTTTAGATCAGCGCAAGAAGCTAAAAAATTTTCAGAAGCTATGGACGCAACTGCCGATGCTGTAAGTTCTACTTGGATGAAAATATTTGAACATATTTTTGGTGATTATAATAGACAAAAAGAAATATGGACTGACTTTGCAAATTTCTTATATGATCATATAGTTGAACCTTTGAATACAATAGAAGAAAAAATTAAACATGCATTTGAATTCGAGGAAATCGATAAAATGTGGTCTAAATTACAAAAAAATGCATTAGCAGGTTCTAAAGAATTAGAAGAATTAGAAAAAAAAGCAAATAAAACATCAAAAGGACTACAAGCTTATCAAAAGGTTGTTAAAAAAATATGGCATGGTGATTATGGAAATATGCAACCAAGATTTGATAAGTTAGAAAAAGAAGGTTGGGACCATAGAGTAGTACAGACATTAGTTAATAAAGGAATTAACTATAAATTAACTTTGGAAGATGTTCAAAAAGCTGAAAAAAAATATGGTATAATATCCTCAGATAACAACAAAACATTAAAACAGAAAGAAGAACTAATAAAAGAAATTAATAAATCTTTAGAAAATTTGACAGAAGAACAATTAGAAGAATTAAAAATGTCAGATGATGAAATAAAATTATACAATATGTTATCTGAAGGCGCTAAAAAATACAATATGAGTTTGACTGATTTAATAAAAAAGATGAAAGCTGCAAACGGTCAACAATTATTATTTGGAAAGAAAAAGGTTAATGAAAAAGGTAATGTAGAAAAAGATAAAAGTGGAAATGTAATATATGAGCGTATGGGTGTTGCTCAAAATTTAGCAGCTGCACTTTTAAACATTTTCGGTGCCATAAAAGATGCATGGAATGAAATATTTGAAGGGTGGTCATCTGTTGATTTATACATGTTGCTTGATAAATTTAACAATTTTACTGCAGCTATAAAAAAAGCAACTGAAAATGAAAAAGGACTTAGAAATTTAAAAGATACATTTAAAGGTTTGTTCTCTATATTAAAATTAATAACAACAATAGTTGGTGGAGGTTTTAAAATAGCATGGACAATATTTAAAACTGTTTTACAAACTTTAGGTGTTAGTGTTTTGGATTTCACAGGTGCTGTTGGTAATTTAGTAAGTAAATTTGTAGATTTTATAACAAAAAATAATATCATAATAAAAGGAATAACTAAATTAACAGAAGTTATTGCTAAAGCTATAAAAAAAGTTTATCAATGGGTGCAAAGTCATGTAGCTTTAAATGATATTTTGCATAAAGGTGAAGATTTAATTAATAAATTTAAAAAAGCTTTTGGTAAATGGTTCGAAAATTTAAAGAAAGCAAAATCAGAAGGTAGACTTGGTGAATTTTTAATAGAAAGTTTTATAAAAGCTTTTGAAAAAATTAAAAAATTTGCTTCTGATGCTGAAAATAAAATACTAACTTGGTTTTCTACAGCTTTTGCAAAAGCAAAAGGACCTTTTGGTCGTTTATTAGCAGGTTTAAAACCAGCAAAAGAGTCAGGACAATTGGGAAAACATATAATTAATGGATTAATAGAAGGAATAAAAGAATACGCACCAAAAGTAGTTAATGGAATAAAATGGGTTGCAAATATAATAATAGAGACATTTAAAGGAATATTTAAGATTCATTCACCATCTGTTGTTATGCAAGGTTTAGGTGGATTTTTAATACTTGGTTTAGTTGCTGGAATGAAAGAAAAGCAAATAAGTATTATGGATACTATAAAATCTATAGGCGGATGGATAATAGATGCATTTAAATCTATAGGCGCTAAAGTATTAGACGCTATAAAAAGTATAGATTTTGGTTCTGCTGTTATAGCAGCATTAGCTGGAGGATTTACTTTTGCAGTTATTAATGTGTCAGTTGCTGTTAAACGAATATCTAGTGCTATTATGAGTTTTACTGGCGTATTAGATGCATTAGAAGGAACTATAAAAGCAGCAAAAATAAAAGTATATTCGTCAGCATTTAAAGATTTAGCTATATCAATTGCTATATTAGCTGCATCATTATTAATATTAGCAAATATAAAGGATATGGGAAAAGCTCTAAAAGGAGCTGGAATCATTGCTGGTTTATTACTTGTAATGGGTGGTATAATAGCTGGTTTGGCTGTATTAATGAAAAAGAAAGAAATAGGTGGTGTAGATTATAAAAGTATAGCCTCTATTGCTTTAATAGTATTAGCTATAGGTATGGTATTCAAGAACATAGCAAAAGCTGTCACATCAGTAGCAAACGCAGATTTAAAATCTATAGATTTACTTTATGGTTTTTTAGCAGGTATTGCTAGTTTTATAACTATGTTATTAATAATGTCAAAATACAAACCTACTAGTGTTGGTAAGGTTGCTTATTTAATGGCTTCAATAGCTTTAGTATTAACAGTAATGGGTAAAGTTATTAAAGACATAGGAACTATGGATCCGGCATCTGCTGTATTAGGAATTGTTGCTATGAAAGCAATGATGATAAGTGTATATGGTTTATTAGCTGCCGTATCATTAGTAAGTAAAACTAAAGGCGCATCCAATGCTTATAAAACATTATTATCAATTTCTGGTGTATTATATAGCATGGGATTAGTTGTAAAGATGCTCGGTAAAATGAAACCAGAATCTTTAAAACAAGGTCTTAATGCAGTAACACTTTTAGTAAGTTTGATTGTTGGTTTAATGGCTGCGACACAATTATTAAATAAAAATCCTAATGTTGCTAATGCAGGAAAAAGCATAGCAGCTATAGGTGGAGCTATATTAATGATGGCCATAGCAGTTGGTTTATTAGGTGCTATGAAATTAGGAAATCTAATAAAAGGAATAGCTTGTATAGCAGCATTTACCTATATGATAAATTTATTGATTAAAGAAATGGGTGGTATGGGTAAATCAGATATAGCAAAAATAGGAATAAATATATTATCAATAGCTGGGGCATTTTTAATAATGTCTTTTGCAGTTGCTATATTAGGTATGTTAAAACCTGAAAATTTAGCAAAAGGCATAATAGCTATAGGACTAATGACTTATATGATAAAAACATTAATAGATGCTTTAAAAAATGGTAAAAATATTGGTAAAACTATATGGGCATTTGTTGGTGTAATAGCAGCATTAGCAATAGCAATAGGTATATTATCAATTATAGATCCTAAGCGTTTAGCAACTTCGGCAATAGCAATGGCTTCTATGATGGGTGTATTTACTATTATGGCTAAAGAATTAAAATCAACTAAAGCTTTTACAAAAAAACAAATAGCATCAATTGGAATCATGATTGGTATTGTTGTATTATTAGGTGGAGTATTATATGCACTAAGTGCTTTGAATGCTAATGAGGCTTATAAAAGTGCTATTGGATTAAGTATATTATTAGGTGCATTGGTTGGTTCTATGTACGCATTAAAGAAAATTGGTTCTATTAATTATAAAAAATTAACAACAACGATAGTCGGCATGTTAGCATTATTAACTGTTGTGGCTGGAGCTGCAGCCGTGTTAAAATTAATGGGTGATACTAAAAATGCAATATCTAATGCTATAGCATTATCTATATTAATGTTAGCATTGAGTGGTGTGTTATTTGTATTATCATTTATTGGTTCAGTGGATACAAAAGGAATGATTACAGGTTTAGTTGGCTTACTAGCTTTATTAGGTTTATGTTTAATCGCATCATCAATATTATATGGCATGAATGGAATTCAAAATGGAACTAAAAACACATTATTATTAGTTGGTTTAATGTTAGGTTTAACAATAGTATTAGCAGCTTTAACAGTTGTTGGGTTATTAATATCTGTTACTGGTGGAACCATAATAGCTGGTATGTTAGCGTTAGCAGTTTTATTAGGTATTATATTAATAGAAGTTATACCAGTATTGAAGAAAATGGAAGGATTAAAACAAGCAGAATCAAGCGCTAAAGCTTTATTTACAATGATGAAGGGGTTATCAGTATTATTAGCAGCTTTAGCTATATTTGGTCCATTAGCTATAATAGGTGTTGTGGCTTTAGAAGCATTAACTGGTTTTTTAATAAAATTAGGCTTAGTGTTCTTAGCTATAGGTTTTTTAGTATCCAAAGTTCCAGCAATAAAAACGTTTGTTGAAGCTGGAATTCCTATAATGGTTTTATTAGCAGAAGGTTTAGGAAAAATGATAGGAGCTTTTGTAAAAGGAATAGCTTCTGAAATATTAGAAATATTACCTATTTTAGGAACTCAGTTATCAGCATTTATGGAAAATGCTTCAGGGTTTATTGAAGGAGCTAAAAAAGCGAATAGTTCAGTATTAGCTGGAGTTGGTATAATAACTGCTTCTGTATTAATGCTTGTTGCTGCTGAAATTGTTTCTGCTATTGGTAACATATTATCGCTTGGAGGATTTGTTGCACTTGGTTTACGATTATCTGAGTTTGCTATAGCATTATTACCTTTTTTAATGATAATGTCTACAATTCCTCAAACGACAGTTAAAGCAGTAGAAAGTTTATCAAAAGCTATTATTTGTTTAACTGCTGCTAATTTAATATCCGGAGTAAGTAGATTTTTAGGTGGTAGTATTAATTTTGCTGCTTTTGGAGCAGAATTAGTAATATTAGGTTTCTATTTAAGAATGTTCATGAATCAATTAGGAGTATTCACTGATCAACAAGTATCAACAGCTAATGCTGCTGCAAATATTATTTTGGCAATGGCTAATTGTGCTGATAAAATGCCTAAACATGGAGGATTATGGCAATCATTATTTGGCGAATCAGAAAGTCTATCTACATTTGCTTCAAACATGCCAGAAGTAGCAAAAGGCGTTGTTGGATTTATTAATACATTATCCGGTGTTAAAAACTTTGGAAACACACAAATAAAATTAGCAGAAACTGCTGGAAAAATAATAACAGCTATGGCAGACGTTGCTAGTAAATTACCAAAAGAAGATGGGTTATGGCAATCATTATTTGGTAATCAGAGTTTAAAATCGTTTGCCAGTGATATGCCAACAGTAGCACAAGGTGTTGTTGATTTTATAACAACATTATCTGGTGTTGAAAATTTTGGACAAACTCAAATTGATTTAACAAATACAGCTTGTAATATAATTACAGCGTTATCTAATGTAGCTAAAGAACTTCCACCTGGAGAAGATAATATATGGAGTAGATTATTTGGTAGTGGAACATTAAAAGATTTTGCTAATCAAATGAAACCAACTGCACAAGGAATTGTAGATTTTATAGACGTATTATCTACAGCTAATATTAATGATGATAATAGTCAACGTATAGTTGATTCCTCAGTTAGATTATTAACAGCATTTGCTGAATTAGGACAAAATAGTGCTATAGAATCATTAGATGATAATGTTAAAAGTTTTGGAAAGAATTTACCAGAATTTGCTAAGAAATTGGTATCATTCATAAATGAAATGGCAAAGGTATCTATATCAACAGCTGAACAGGCTGCTAATAATGTTACTTTTATAGCTGGCGCTATAAAGAATTTATTAGAGGTGATTAAAAATACTAATAGTAATGAATCTGAAAATATTAAAGCTAGTTTTGAAGATGTTGCAAAAGCCGGTGCTGAAGGTCTTTATACAGATGATATAAAAGCTAAAGTACAGGAGAAAGCAAAAAATACAATAGATGGATTTGTGTCTGGTTTGACTAGTAGTGATATGCTTGAAAAATTAAAAAGTGCTGGCGTTACAGATGCTAAAAAAGTTTTAGAAGGATATTCAAGTGTAAAAGGAGCTAATATAAATTCACCATCAAAAGCTGCTAAAAAATTAGGTGTATATACTAGTGAAGGTCTTTATGTTGGAATAATGAGTTATTCAGATAGATTATATCATGCTGGCGAATCGGTAGCTAATAATGCAAAAGATGGATTATCAAAAGCAGTTGCCAAAATTTCATCAATGATAAATTCTGATATGGATGTTAATCCTACAATTAGACCAGTATTAGATATTAGTGATGTGGCAGATGGTGTTGGACAAATAAATTCTATGTTTAACGGTCAATCTCTAGGACTTACAGCTAATTTAAATGCTATTAGTTCTAGTATGGCCAAGAAAAATCAAAATGGAACTACAAATGATGTAATATCTGCAATTAAAGATTTAAGTAGTAGTCTTGGTGGAAGAACTGGCGATACTTATAATATTAATGGCATTACATATGATGATAGTAGTTCTATTTCAAACGCAGTAGAAACATTACTTCGTGCTGCTAATGTAGAGAGGAGGATTTAATAATGGCTAAAGGACATTATGACAGTAATGGCAAATGGGTTGTCGCTAAAGGTGAATGTCTTTGGAAAATTGCTTCATATTCTGAAGTTTATGGAAAAGGAAGTAGATGGACTGAAATAGCAGATGCTAATGGTATATCTAGAAAAAAGACAACCATTTATGTTAATCAGAAATTAACAATACCAGGAAAATCATCTTCCTCTTCTTCTCCTAAACCAGATACTAATTCAGATAAAGTTTTAGGAAAAAAAGTTAAAGTTTTATGGTGGGCTTTAGATGCACCTGATGATTCTGTCAGTTATTCAGAAGCAAGACAAATGTTTTTAACTTGGAAATATGATAGAGATAATACAGATCATTATAAGGTTGAGTGCTGGTATGACACTGGTCAAGGTGGATGGCGTTTAGGTCAAGAAACTACAGTTACAAACCCTAAACAAATAGAATATTCCCCTGATGTTAGTGCTAAAAAAGTTAAAATTCAAGTAAAACCGATAGCTAAAAAAAATAATAAAGATAAATATTATTGGACTGATGGTGAATGGCAAAAAGTAGAATACGATTATTCCAACAACCCTCCTGGTAAATTACCATCCCCATCATTTAATATAGATGCGAATGATAAATTAATTGTCGAATTTGAAGCTATTGAAAATTTATCAGACTTACATGCAGATTCAATAGAGATAGTTATATACCAAGATAACAATTATAAATATAGTTCTCCAATAATTCCAATTACAGAAATACATGATGATATTGGATATGCTAAATATGAAGGTTCTGTTGATCCAGGTCATAAATATAGAATAGTTTATAGATCAAGAAAAGGTGAAGATAATTATGGAGGATGGAATGAAATATCTGAAAATATATATTCGAGTCCTATTCCACCGAAAGAAATTACAACCCTTAGAACTCAAGAGTTAAAGGAACAGGGAAATACTTCATATGCTGTACTTGTTGAATGGACTGAAGAACTTTCGGCATTAACTTATACTGTTCAATATACTATCGATCCAAATTTCGAATTTAATGTAAATGATTATACAACAGAAGAAGGACAAGGACAACGTGCATTAATATCTGATATAGAAGTCGGACATGTTTATTATTTTAGAGTTGGTTCCAATAATGATCACGGAAGTTCTAAAACATATACTGATATAAAAAGTTTATCAATAGGAACTAAACCGGCTGCACCAACAACATATAGTAATACTACTAAAGGTGTAATTGGAGAAGATATTAAATTATATTGGGTTCATAATTCTACTGATGGTTCTTATGAAACAACAGCTAGACTTCAGTTAACAATTTCCGATTTAGCTCATCCAGAGTTAACGCCTACAATTATTACTAAAGTTATACCAAATGAAAAATCTGAAGAAGATAAAAATAAAACTAGCGTATATACCATAAATACAGATGATCCTGAATGGGCAACTATTGGAGAAGGATTTAATATAAAATGGAAAGTACAAACAGCCGGAGTTTCAAATACATATTCGGATTGGTCTATAGAGAGAGAAGTAAATGTATATGCTAAACCTTATTTAAGTATAGGTTTAATAGACAATACTGATCAACCATCAGAGAATGTTCATGGTTTCCCATTTTATATTTCAGTTTTATCTGGTCCTACATCACAAATACCAATAAGTTATTATATAGAAATAATATCAAATAATTCTTATGAAACTATAGATTCTGTTGGGAAAAATAAAATTATAAATATTGGCGATAAAATTTTTCAAAAATATTATGATCCACAAGAACAACCTTGGAAGTTTTTATTAGAAATGACTCCTGGCGATATCGATTTAGAACCTGATCAAGAGTATACTTTAAACGTTATGGTGTCTATGGATTCAGGTTTAACTGCTATATCGTCTATTATATTTGATGCATATTTTGAAGATTATTATTATGATGTATATGCTGATGTCATAATAAATAAAGATACTTTAGAAGCTGCGATTCATCCATATTGTTATCAGTTTGATGAAAATGAAAATAAAACATTAGTAGAAAATTGTTTATTATCCGTATATCGTAATGAGTATGATGGAAACTTTATAAAAATAGCAGATAATATTGAAAATATAGATGGTTTATATATAACAGATCCGCATCCTTCATTAGATTATGCTAGATATAGAATAGTAGCAAAATTAAATGATACAGGATCTATAAGTTATGGAGATATTACTCCTGTTAAAGTAGGAGAACCATATTTAGTTATACAATGGGCTGAAAAATGGAGCAAATTTATGACAGATGATGAAGGTAATGGTATGACAGAAAATGCATGGTCTGGTTCCATGTTGAAATTACCATATAATTTAGATTTATCAGAAAATCGTAACATAGATTTAAATCTTGTTGAATACATTGGAAGAAAGAGACCAGTTAGTTATTATGGTACTCAATTAAGAGAAGGGGCAACATTAAATACCATAATACCAAAAGATGATAAGGAAACATTATATGCTATTCGTCGTTTATCTGTTTGGACAGGGGATGTATACATGAGAGAACCTTCTGGCGTTGGATATTGGGCTGCAATATCTGTATCTTATGATATGAAACATGATGATTTAACAATACCTATTGCTATAACTGTAAGAAGAGTTGAAGGAGGAATCTAACATGATAGATTGGACTCAATCAATGGAACAAACTTTTGAATATTATGAAGTTGATCCTAATACTTGGAAAGATAAAAAACGTTTAACAAATATTAAAAAAAGTAGTATTAATAGAGATAGCGAAACTGATACTTTAGGTTCCGCTTCTATTGATGCTGATGAAATGTTTGGTGAAGCTTACATTAGAATTTATCTTGTTGCTAGTCAAAATGGAATAAAAGAAAAGGTGTCTTTAGGAGTCGTTCTTATACAAACTCCACAAACATCATTTGATGGTAAAATAAAAAGTATATCTATGGACGCATATACACCATTGATAGAATTAAAAGAAAAACCAACAGATTATGGTTTTGCTGTGGAAAAAGGCAGTAATATACTAGAAACAGTATATTTAATAACTAGAAATAATCTTAGAGCTCCAGTAATAAAAACAACAAATGATGAAATATTATTAGATGATTTCATATCAAATGTTGAAGATAATTGGTTAACTTTTCTAAGAGATTTGCTTAGTAAAGCCAAATATAAATTTTATTTAACAGAAGATGGAGTTGTGACTTTTGCGCCAAATCAAAGTATAGACCAATTACAGCCAGTTTGGACTTATAATGATGATAATAGTTCTATATTATTACCAGATATTGAATTAAAGCATGATATTTATGGTATACCAAATGTTGTAGAGGTTGTTTGTAATATCGGAACTGAAATTTATCACTCAATTATAGAGAATAACGATCCAAATAGTCCAACATCTATAATTCAAAGAGGAAGAAAAATAATATATAGAGACACATCACCAAGTTTACAAGGTATCCCTACGAAAGAACAAGTTGACGAATATGCTGAAAAACTATTAAAAACTTTAAATGAAGTAGAATATGAAATAAGTTATTCACACGGCTATTGTCCAGTTAGAGTTGGAGATTGTGTAAGATTGAATTATCAAAGAGCAGATTTAAATGGAGTAAAAGCCAAAGTTATCTCACAAAAAATAGAATGTGATTTAGGATGTAAAGTTTCAGAAGTTGCTCGTTTCAGCAAAAATTTATGGAAATAGGGAGGTGATAATATATGGGATTATCGAACGAACTAATATCGCAATTTGCTAAATTAACAAATAATAAAAAAGAAAATAAAGAAGCTACTGTCAAAGCTACTTATATAAAAAGAGTTAATGGAGTTGACTATGTAAGATTAGATGGCGCTGATTCCAATGTATTAACTCCTGTTAAAACAACAGTTGATGCTGAAGCTGGAGACAAAGTATCAGTATTAATAAAAGAACATACTGCTACAATAATGGGTAATATTTCATCTCCATCAGCTAGAGCTACAGTTGTTGAAAATTTAAAAGACGAAGTCGATGAATATGGTAACACTATTCAAAGATTGGATACTACTATTGCACAGCAAAATAGTTCGATTATACAAATAGAAACTAATATTCACCAACAACAAACTACTATAAATCAGTATGATACTAAAATTAATCAACAAGGAGATACTATTATTAGTTTAAATAACACTATGATCCAACAAGGTAATAGTATCGAAAGTATAAATAATACTATTGTTGAACATGACAATCAAATAAATTCAATAGGTAATACAATAGATGAACAAGGAAATATAATTACTAGTCATAATAATATTTTAGAACAATATGATAATAGAATTAAACAAAATTCTAATAATATAGAACAACAAGGAAACCAAATAATTCAAAATGGAAATAGAATAAACCAGCAAAACGATATTATACAATCCCAAGATAACAAAATAATATCGATGGGTAATATGATAGATCAGCAAAATAATATTATAAATCAACATAATAATACTATAAATCAACATGACACCTCAATTAATACAGCTAATGCTAATATCAATATATTAAATTCAGGTTTTACTATAGAAAATGGAGTGTTAACTGGCTTATCGAGTATAATAGTTAATGATTTAATCGCTAACAAAATAAATGCAAGTTATGCAAAAATAGATTTTTCTAATATAGGAATAGCAGCAATTCAAAAATTATTTACAGATTCTGGTATTATTAGAGATTTAGTTGTTCAACAAGGTCACATTACTGGAGAATTAGTCGGTGTTACAATAAAGGGCGATTTGATTGAATCAAATACTTTAAAAGCCGATAAATTAGTTGTTAAAGGTTCTGATGGATTATATTATAAATTAAATATAGATGGAATTAATAATATAAGCACTTCTCAAGCTGCAAAATTTGTATTGTTGGATATGAAACCTTCTAATTGGGATACGAATTGGAAAGATTATTATATTATTTTTGATAATGAATATGTTCATGTTAGTAGTAATACTGCTCCAACTTGGAATAGTAATACTTATTATAAATTAAAACCTGAATATGAATCTAGTTTAGACGGAACTAATATATTAGCTAAGACAATAACCGCTGACAAAGTAGCTGTTAATGATTTAGTTGCATTTGGAGCTACTATAGGCGGTTTTGAAATAGGACATCATTCAATACACAGTATTGGTAAAAATACTGTAAAATCTTTAGCTCAAGGTTTATATATGGATGATTCTGGGCAATTTAGTTTAGGAGATGATGAAAACTATGTTGTGTATGAAATAGATCCACAAACTGGGGAATCATCA
>AUXO012855512.1_pt1 | contig 20320 bp, 33 predicted proteins | sample 768731 | NCBI WGS metagenome assembly AUXO01 (sample SAMN02715735, study PRJNA202380) | gut metagenome | biome: sheep rumen | host: Ovis aries | place: New Zealand: Palmerston North
GGAAACCGCCACAACTTTTTTTTTTGTATTTCAAATCACAAATATTATGAATAGACGATATTTTATTAATTGGCATAGTTCAGAAATTGTATACTGCAACGGGACTTATTACAAGACCATAAAAGACGCAATAAGAGAAGCGAAATCTTTACGCAAGACAGACCCATTTTATAAAGATTTTTATTGCTGTCAGATAGTGAAGAAGGAAAACGGGATTTGGGTTGAAAGCAATATTTTCGAAAAGTTGATAACATTTTAATATAGATTTACATATATGATTACATTAAAATGGGTAGTAAACAACCGACACACAGACATAAAAAAATGTGTGTGTGTGTGGGACTTGAAACAAGGTAGAAAAAAGATAGGCGAAATGTGGGAAAGACCTGAACTTTGGGAACCTGGTAATAAACTGCTAGTTTCATTTCATGCAAAATGTTTTTATCGTGTGAAAGAAGAATCTCAAAGTATTGAAGATTTTAAAGACCAAATAAAGCGATATTTCGAAGGCTATCAAAATTAGAGTATGGTAAAATAAAAAAACGTAATAAAATTTTGACTATTCAAAATTTTACCATATTTTTGTATCAATAAAACAAAACTAGAACCGGCTGGGAGGGATAACCCAGACAAAAAAGATGGAACATAAAGAAAAGTACACACTTCGTTTTAAGCAATCGTCTAATAATTCAGATTGTTCTTTAGAAGAGAATCAGTTTCTCAAGTTAGAAAACAACCTACTATTAGGAAACATAAATCATACTCTTCTCATAAAAAGAGAATTTCATAAAGATTGTATAGAGGAACACCGGATAATAGAATTTGACTCTATATATTCAGTACTTTATGCAATTAGAGAGAGTATAAAGTAGAGAAGTGGAACTCCGGCAAACCTGGTAGTGTATAGGTTAACTACCAGGTTGTTTTATCAAAAAAAATAGGAATATGGGAAAATATACACTTTTAAGGTCTTGTAACCCGTTAGAAAATTTGATTTGCGCAATACCAACGAAGGATATAATCTTTAACGGATTATTAGCCGATATGTATAACGAAAACGGGCAAAAGTGGGGGCACGAAGTTGCAGGCGATTATTGCATAGGTGGAAGTCAAATCTTCTATGAAGATGTAGAAGAATACATTTACAATAATTTGAACTTTGAATCAGGAAACCCAATCTTCTATTTAAATGACGAAGGTAAAGTTTTCGATTGCAAAAATATTACAAAAGAAGAACTTAGAGAAATCGAAAATTTAATAGAAATGTTTAACACTGAAAATAAAAAATGTTTCCGTGGAGACTATATAAACTTCTGGAATGGTAGCAATTGGCAAACCTATTTATTATGTGCAGATTATGAACTTCCAAAGGATTTTGAGATAATTTCTGATTTCGGGGGCATTATAGAAGATTTCGAGAATGCAGAATTTATAAAGGAAGAAGGCGGATATAAATACTTTCGAGGAAAAAAACACTTATATAGTGTATCGATGTGGCAGGGGAACCCCTTTGCTTTTCAAGTAGAGACAGAAGAATAAATTAAATTACTTGATACCTGGTAGTGTATAGATTAACTACCTTATTTTTATAAAAAAAGAAATATGGAAGAAAAATTTTTTGTTGATTTTTTTAATGGAGTGGAAGAAGTCACAAAACAAGAATGGGAATCTATTCTTGGAAAGATGCACACTATTAAATGTCCTTTTACCGTTATCGTTACACAAAAATTTGACGATAATAAGGTAATCTATTATAAAGAAGCTGTCCTGAAAGCAGGAGAGCATTCTGAATCAATTTCTAAAAAAATAAAGGATTTAATACTATTATGAAAGCAGTCGAATTATATTATATAAATGGAAAGAGGGTCAATATTGATACCTTTTTGAAAACGTGTGCAATGGTTCTAAATCATTTTATTTGTTATGCTACCGAACAATGGCAGATAGCAGGAAGAAGTATATATATACAAAAAATTGAGATATGATACACGAAAAGAAATTTTATATTGAAGTCTGTAAATACCAGGTTTCAATAGAAGAAGAAATTTACCAAGATGTAAAGAATAGAAGTATAGAGTTTCGAGAACCATTTTCGGAAGAAGTAAAATGGGATTACTCCTTTAATGGAGATAGCGAACAAACTTACGAAATCCATATTTTAGAATTTCCAAAAGTGAAAGATGAAACAATTTTGCGTATGATACTAAGAACTGGAGTATACCGAAAATGAACTACTTTATTGCGAATAAAGAATTAACAACTTGCTTCAAAGTGGATAAAGAACACTTCGAAAGTTTTAGGTTAATGCTAGAAAAATCATGTGTCGAGTACACAGAGCGATTTGACGAGTTTTATAAACAGATAGAAGTCTCACTCGATGTATATCACATTCTTTACTATCTTTACGAATCGTCAATTGACATCATAGAAATTTGCAAACAACACTTTAAATAAAAAAATCATGAAAGAAGAAGAAGAATTGGAAATGCTAGAAAGACAGAATGCTTTCTTGCTCGAACATGGGACAGATGTAACACTTTCAAAGGGTGATTTTATCGCTACCTTATATTTTCAAAGGGGCAAGTATCAAACGAAGACAACTAAAGAAGAATCTTCCTACCTTACAGGGATAGAGGAACCTGGAGTATTGTCTATAAATAAATTTTTAGTTCCACAACTCGACACAAAAAACTACTCGAGAACAATACCAGATATGAAAATCGAGTAATTTTTTGAATATTCAAAAAATTCTTATCTTTGTGTCAGAAAAAAGAAATTATATGACACCAAATCAATTTAAAGAAAAGATATTATCAGAATTGCTCAAAGAAAAAGGCGAAACCTATGTGAACGAAGTTTGTAAAAAATATTCTGCGAAAGATGCACAAGACAGGTATCGCCTAAAGAAGAGCCTTCTGAAATTGTTAAAGACATAATTTCCTATTAAAGGTTCTAGTAAATATAATTTTTCATGTTTGGCGGTTGATTGTGAAATCCACCGCCATTTTTTTAACTTAAAATTTTGTAATATGATAATACAAGTCTTAAACACAATCAATTCCTTTACGATAAAAATTGATACAAAAGGCATAAGTAGGCAACGAGTATGCGAGATTGCCGACAAGGTTAACGAAATCGAAGGGTTTCAAGTTACCGAAATAGTTTTTATTTATTCTGTTTCAGAAGCCTTTATAAAAGTGTATTCTGAAAACAGGACTAACAATGAACTCGAGGAAGAAATCAAAAAATTAGATTTATGAAAAGTTATCTACAAACACGAATCTTTGAGGAAATTGGAATCAGCGAAAAAGATAACAAAGTAAAGATTCGAGGTGTCGGAAATACATTTGTAGATGCAGATATATTTACAACTGACCAGAACGATAATATTAGAATCTTGCAATACAAATTAAATAGGGAAGTAGTCGAAATCGAAAACGATGAAAAGCACGATTTTGAAGACCTGGAGGGAGGTCAACACGGCAGAACTAGTTATCTTATTAGGCTTAATCCCAAATACCTCAAAGAACACCCGGACAGTCCAAAATATCGACAAAACAAGGGGGAACGGACTAGACCCTTTTTTTGCCCGGACACTATCGACAAATACGAAAAAGGCGAACATATAAGGACACTATTTTTAACAGAAGGCTACATAAAGGCATTTACCGCTAATTTTATTAGCGGTATGGATGTTGTCGGTTTACAGAGTGTAACGTGTTACGCGAATAGAGAAGGGAAGATTCACGAAGAAATTACCGCTCTAATAAACAAATGTGGATGCAAGAATGTTGTTATCCTATTCGATGCTGATTGTTGCGACATAAGCGATAAAGCACTCGAACAGGGGGAAGAATTAGCAAGAAGACCTTCTATGTTTCTTAATGCAGCTATTTCGATAAAAAATCTATTGTCGAACTTGGATATAGATGTCTGGTTTATGCACCCTCTTGAAATTTTAAGTGCAAAGGGTCTGGATGATGTCTTTTTAAGATTCAGAAATGAAAAAGAAGAAATCCTTAAAGATGCTTTGTCTTTAGGAGGTGTAGGAAAAACTGGATTCGGGAAATACTTTTATCGAATTAATATCACCACTAATCCGGTAAAACTCAAAACACATTTATACATAAACAATGTTGAATCTTTTTACACGAAATGGAGCGAAAAAATACAAGGCAAAGAGTTTATTTATTTCGGAAGCCGATACAAGTTGGACGAAGACGGAAAGCTGGCATTAGTTATGCCTGGGGAGCTACAACAATACTATCGAATAGGGACCGGATATTTCCGACTTCTACCTTATGTAGATGTGTGGAGTGGCGAACACAGGGAAAAATTAGTGCCTTGGCAAAAGGGTTGCATTTTGGACGATTTTAAGGACCGTTGCAAAAATCCAATAGCAAAAATTCAAAAACTCGATGGTTTTACATTTTTCCCTGATAATGAACGGTACCAGAGAATTATCGACAACAAATGGAACTATTATTCAGAAGTGAATTATCAGCCGGATAAAGGGACCTGGGAAACAATCAAAAAATTCCTTATACACATTTTTGGAGAACAACTCAATTTAGGGTTAGACTATTTCCAACTTCTTTACCAGAGACCGAAACAACAGCTTCCAATCTTGTGTTTGGTATCGAAAGAGAGACAGACAGGTAAAACCACATTCTGTAACTTCCTGAACGAAATCTTTGGAGAGAATTGTGTCCTGGTTGGGAATAATGCTTTTACAGGACAATTCAACGGCTTTTTAGCAGGAAAGATTCTGGTATGTTGTGACGAGACAAAACTGGCTGACAGGTCAGACACCGTTGACATAACAGAGAAGATTAAGAGGTTGGCAACAGAACGTTACACCATGATAGAGTATAAGGGACAGGATGCGCAATCGATTCCGAATTTTGCGAAGTTTGTCCTTTGCTCGAACAACGAATCAAACTTTATTTACACCGATAAAGACGAAGTAAGATTCTGGGTTCGCAAAATCGGACACCTCGATGGAGTAGACACAAGCCTAATTGAAAAGATGCACAGCGAAATTCCAGCTTTTCTTTATTTCCTGAATAACCGAATGTTGTCGACAGAAGAAAAGACCCGTGCTTGGTTTGACTTCGAATTGTTGAAGACAGATGCGTTAAGGGAGTTGCAGGAGCAACAACTACCGACAGCAATAAAGGACATTAAAGAATACCTCGAAGAAATGTTCGAGATTACAGGAAAAGAAATACTAGAGTACTCAACAGCAGACCTTTTGACAGAAGTCCCATTTTTAAAAGGTTCAAAGATTTCTCAATCGAAATTGAAAAATATGATTACTGACCATTTCAACATAGAAATTAGCCGTGGAAGATATTCTTGCATTATCAAGTTACAACAACCCGGATTCAACGGGGAAATAACAAACATTTTTAGTAAAACAGGAAGTTTTTTCCGATTCTCAAAAAAATAACAATATGAAAAAATATATAGAAAATCCTTACGATACAATGAACGTTTGTCGTAATTGTTCAGAATTCGAAGTATGCGAAGAAATGATAGAAAAGTGTAAAGATTATAAAGACCAGAAAATGCTAGAAGATGCCTGGGAAGAAGGATATAATGCTTCTAGGGAATCAGTAGGTTGGAATACTGGATTCCCTGAAAACGATAGAGGATTATATCTTATTTATACCAAGGACAAAGAAAGCATAATAACAGAATACAACGAGAATTGCCAAGTATTCGTTTCGATAAATGATAATAACCATTTATTTAATGTCGATTATGTAAGAAGGTGGAAAAAGTTAAGAATCATATATCTACCATTAAAAAAGGAGTGGTATGATATGATAGAATCTGGAGTAAAGAAAGAAGAATACAGACTTATTAAGCCGTATTGGGTAGACCGTTTGTGCGAATTTAGAGATTTCGATGCAGAAAAAACCTATTATACAAACGACATCGAAGGAGAAGAATTGGTTAACTATATAAAGAATTTTGCTATAATAAAGGATTTTGATATTGTCATGTTTTCGTATGGATATACGAAGAAGACTATGGCTTTTTGGATAGACAATATAGAAATCGGAGTTGGAAAAGAAGAATGGGGAGCCATAAAGGATTTTGAGTATTTCACAATAAAACTAGGAGAAAGAATATGAACAAGGAGGAAGAAAAGATGAATATTTTAGATAATTTAAAAGCAAATCTTTCTGAGTGTTCACAAGAAGAACTTGAGGAGTTAAAGCCAGTATTTATGCACACTAAAGATAAACTCTTGAATATGCTAAAGAAAGTCTTAAAACCTTGGTTAGCAGAGAGGTGGAAAAAAGATAATGCCCCAAAATATCAAAAGTATTTTGAGGAGTGGTTTTCCAATATTACAGAAGACCAAGTCTTAGGTTTCTATGACCAGATGATAACAAAATTATGAATAATAAGACACTTTTCTTGCCACTCAAAGCGAAGTGGTACGAACTAATCGAAAAGGGAATTAAAAAAGAGGAATACAGGGAGATTAAGCCGTATTGGATAAAAAGGCTAATGATACGTAAGTTCAAAAATAGCATTATAGAAAAGGCTTATTTAAAGAATTTTGATAAAATCAGATTTTCGTACGGTTATACAAAACGTACGATGTACGTTAAATGTAATGGTCTTAAAATAGGAAGGGGGAATCCAGATTGGGGAGCACCTGAAAAAGAAGTATTCATTATTAAGTTAGGAAGGATAATAAAATGAAAACAGATAGTAAAATGAATGAACACAGATTTCCATATCGGTGGAATTTGAAGGATTCGAATTTCACGAAAGATAAAGGCACCGTATTTTCTTGTTTTTCGTGTGCTGGGGGTTCTACGATGGGTTACAAGTTAGCCGGGTTTGATGTAATAGGCAATAACGAAATCGAAGAGAAGATAAATAAGATTTATGTTGAAAACCATAATCCAAAATACTCTTATTCAATAGATATAAGAGATTTGGTTAAAATGGCAAAAGAAAAAGAATTACCGGAAGAGTTGTATCAACTTGATGTCCTAGATGGTTCACCGCCTTGTACTTCTTTCTCTTCTGCAGGAGTTCGGGAAAAGTACTGGGGAAAAGAACACTTTTTCAGGGAGGGGCAGAAGAAACAAGTTTTAGATACTTTATTTTTTGACTTTATCGAATTGTCTTCGATTTTGAGACCAAAGATAATAATTGCCGAAAACGTAAAAGGAATTTTAATGGGTAAAGCAAAAAAATATGTTGAAAGAATATCAACGGAACTTCAAAAGGCAGGTTATATAGGGAAAGCATATCTTCTCAACTCTAAGGATATGGGTGTTCCTCAAAGTAGAGAAAGGGTTTTCTTTATCTATATAAGGGAAGACCTAGTGAATGAAAAATTCAAAACTGCAGGTTTGTTTTCTGAACCTATACTGGATTTGGATTTCAAAGAGAAGGAAATCAAATACAAAGAAATAGCAGACGATAACGAGCAATACCCTTTATGGGATTCTTATAAAAAACTTTGGAAGAATCGAATCGATGGCGATAAATCGCTATCGGATGCGTCTTTAAGAATGTACGGGAAAGAGAATATGTTTAACTGCAAATACGAGTATAAGAATAAAGTTCTGCATACGATTGCCGGAAAATCGGAATCAAATATCCCATTCCACAAACCTTCCTTCTTATCTGACAATGAAGTAATTTTAGGAAGTTCTTTTCCAGAAGATTTCAACTTTTTAGGGTCTAGAGTTAAATATGTTTGTGGAATGTCTGTACCGCCGGTTATGATGGCAAATATAGCAACAGAAGTTTATAATCAATGGTTATCTAAGATATGAAAAGGGGAGAATTAATAATAAAATTTAAGGATTCGCAATTCAGAATTGAATTTAAGAATCCAGAAGGAGAGGATTACGAATTAATGGAAGCGATAATCTTCAATACGTTAAAAGAACGTCATAATCCAGTTATAAAGCGATTAAAGGATTTATTTATTGTTTCTATTTCTGAAATCGCTATTTATGATAATATGTTCTACAATAGGTTGAAGAAATCTTTCAAATCAGTAAGTGAAGTTAGGAGGAGATATGGCAAAAAGAACTAAGATAAATTATATCGTCTTATGTGACGAATCAAATTTAAATCTGGAACTCGATTGGGGGACCTGGTGTGATTTTGCGGACTTCATAGAAGAAACTCTTATTGTTCCATTTGATGCTTCGATAAAGGAAGATAAGGAAGTCTTCATTATCCGGTTTAAGACAATTCTAGGTTTAAAGAAGGCTTTGCAAAATTATATGCAGAGTTTATTGACTATAAAGAAAAATTATTACAAGATTCCGTATAATAATAGAATATCATGAGAGAAGTATTTTCTGTAAACGAAAGAGAAGTTGAGAAAGAGACTTTCTTAAAAGTCAGGCAAAAATCAATCGAAAAAGAAAGAAATTTTTCCGATTTTGAGTATTTCTTCCACGATACGAAGGGAAATTATTGTCACTCACGTTCAATACAAATTTTTACAAAGGATTCTGAATCTCTTGAAGATTTCTTAAAATAATAATCTTTTGTAATCGATTAGAAGAAGGGTTGGGAGTAAAATTCCAATCCTTTTTTTTGGTTTAAAAAACTGCATAAATATGCAAAATCGATTCAAAAACTACCCATTTTTTGAAAAATTGATTTTCTGAATTTTATAAAAAAACTGCAACAACTGCAACAAATAAGGATAAATCCCTATAAATAAGAAAAATAGAGTGTTTCAGCAACTGCGACAAAACTGCAACAGATTGCGACAAAACTGCAACAAAATGTCGCAATTGTGTTGCAATCATAAAAACTTGATTTTTACCCATTTAAACCGATTTTGTTGCAGATGTTGCAGATGTTGCAGTTTTTAGAAGTCCATAATAAAAGGTTTTTACCACCCATTTTTCATGCAAAAAATGTATAAAAAGGGCAAAAAAGTGAATAAAACTTGCATAAAAACTGTATAAAAAGCGTATATTTGTGTTGGATATACAGAAAATATACAAGATGTATAATTCATGTATAACTCAAAAAAGACAGATAAATAATACAAAAAGATGGGTAAAGGTTTTGCTTTTCTAGCGGTTCTTGGTGCGGTTGCTTTGGCTGTCTTCTCTTATGCGAAAACAGCGACTAGGCTTCTTGCATTAAAAGCGCAATTCAACGGGATGAAGGTTCACAATATCTCTTTGACCGAAATTATTTGTAAGGTCAATTTGGCAATCGTAAACCCGAATCCTTCTGCGATGGTTGCCAACAAGATTACTGGTAACGTTATTTACAAAGGAAGTGTTATTTCTACCATAAATTGGAATGGTCAACTATCCTTGGCAGGTAACAACCAAACCACGAATCTAAATGGCATTCAGTTCAATATTAAGAATCTTACATTAGTGCAGCTTATTTATAAAGCGGTTACAGGTAAGACAGATTTGACATTTACACTTAATGCCCGTATAACAGCGGATGGAAACACTTATCCGGTTGAAACAACTTTGAATTTGAATAAATAATATGGCGGATTTATGGTCAATTGCGAAGCAGACTATAAAGGGAACACCCTTTAAAGTCTCTTATCTGGGAGAAGGCAATAGCAACTCTATTATGGAGTGTCTTCTTTCTTTGCAAGTTCAGGCACAAGAGCAGACCAGAAATTTTGCCAAACAACTACGAAACATTTATGGCAATGACACATACAGATTGTTGCGTGATTTGTATCAATGTGTTGTCGATAATGTTAGGTTGAAATATGACCCGACAGGTAAACAATATATCCGGAAGCCTTCCAACATAGTTGCAGAGTGCGCTTGCGATTGTAAGAGTTATTCTTTATTTCTTTCTTCTATATTGTCAAACCTAGGAATAAAGAATCTATTCAGATTCGTTTCCTTCGAGCCTGGTCAGGAAATAAGGCATGTTTATATAGTTGTACCAACTTCTTTGCATACCTATATTCTAGACTGCAATTTGAAGAGATTTGACGAAGAATACCCATATTATAAAAAGATTGACAGAATGGCAATAATTTCTAGCATAGGGAAAGTTCAAGAAAACCCACTTCCGATGAGTGTTGCGGAAGTTGAGTTGATTTCCGAAATAGCAACCTTAGAGAATGCTAATAAGCGGATAAAGAGAACTAAAAATGACTATATCGGTAAAGCAATCGAGTATAGACAGGATATGCTTGCTACTGTTCAATCCGCAAGAGCAAATAAGGTTTACCGGAAACAATTACCCTATCTAATAGGGGCTATCAAGCACGATTGGCAAACCGGGAAATACCATTCTCTTTCTAGAAAAGACCTTCTAGAAAACCGAAAACAAGAATGGGACAACGGCACAAGATACTACGATAGCGAAATTGCTGGTAAGTTCTGGAAGTGGGTTGGTAAAACCTTTAAAACAATTGGTAAGACCATAGGAGGTGCTATTTGGAAAACAATAAAGGGAACTGGTAAGGCAATTGGCTCTTCCTTTAAACTAGCATTTGATACAGCCGTTCTTACTTCGACACTTCCAGCACTTATCACAAAAAGAGGTAGGGAAAAATGGTCTGGGCAATGGGAAAATGTCGTTGCAGATTTGGAAGTTCAGAGGGATGCGATAAAAGAAGTAACCCTTGCACCTATCAATACTCTTTTCGAAGAGGTACTTGATAACATGATGGAGGCAGGACCGTTCTTTCTATACTATTATGCTATTCCAGAAAACCAACTTTCCAAATTTCCGGAAAAGGTTCAAAAGAAGTGGAAGAAGCAAAAAGAATGCTTTGAGAGGATTCTTAAATTTTTGGCGGTTGATAGGCAGAGACTTTTGAATATCGTTGGGGATTCTATAAAGTCTCAAATGAATATGCCGGCAGAAGAAGTTCTTGATATTTTAAAAGTATTAGGTTCTGGAGACCAAATTGAAGCATACGAGAAAGGGAAAACGACTGAGGAAATAGTATCAGAAGCACTTTCTAAACAGAGCGAAAGCAATGTTGGAGAAGGCTTTATGGCAATATGTATGGCTATTACAGCCGTTATGTATTTGGTATCTCAAGTTGTTGCTTATATCCTTAAACTTATAAGTGCCTTAAAGAAAGGAGAAGATTTGGACGATTATGCAGCAGCCGTTCAGGATTTTGCAAGTGGAATGGGGAAACTTTCAAGGTCTATTAATGGAAGTTTTGATTCCGAAGGGAATTTCAATTTCAGCCAGTTTGCCAGCGCCATTTCTGACAATTCGAAGAATTACAGTAATACAGGAAGTGCTTCAAACACTTATGCGCAAATTTGGCAACTATGCACAAATTTGGCAAACAAGTCTGATGCAGAGCCGGAAGAAAAAAAATACTACTCAACCCTTGCAAATTACTTCCTTACAATGGGAAAATCAAAGGGAGTTGCAAACAAAGTTGAAGGTTCGGATTTAATTAAAATTTATGATTATATGGCACAAGCGGACGGTATCGAAGATATTTGGGACAAGGCAAAAAGCCAAATGACTTCTCTTTCTCAATATGCAGATGGCTATAAAAAGCTACTTGCTGCAGGTTGCGCTACGGATAAAGTTATAAGGTTTATGGATTCTTTATCACCAGCCGACCAAGAGCAATGGATAGATAAGGTTTTAAGTTCTGACGAAGGGAAAACAACTTCCGGTCAGGCTATCCTTACTTCTGCGGCTAATAAGGCTAACTCTTCTTGGTTATGGGTGTTGGCGGCTGTTGGAGTAGGTGGTTATGCCTTCTACAAATCAAGAAAGAAACAAAAAAAATAAGAATATGGCATTTATTAGTGTAAATGGAAGTTTTACAACTGACGGAACAAAATTCGTTTTTTCGGATTTTGCAAAACAGTTGAATAAGAACTTTACCAATACCGATAAAACCGGTTATGGTACAATGACAAATGAGCAGGTTTGGCAATATGCTTATAATGCTTACAAAAAGGCAACAACAGATGTAGAGAAGACTCTTTACAACGCAATTTGCAAATTCTGCTATAACTTGGCAGTTAAGAAAACATACGAGGGAGACAAGTTTACAGGAAAACTTATCAAAAATTCAGATTTGGCTTCTATCTATGCAGCTATGGCAAAAGCGGACGGAGTTGAAGACGCGTGGGGAATCATTACCAAAAAATTGGGTAAATATACAAGTCAATACCCGGCAGCCTATGAATCTTTGATGATTAAGTTAAACGAGGTTTCTGATATGAAAGTTTCTGAAACTGACAAGCAGGCAGAAATCGATGAATCAGCAAAGAATATTGGCGATGAAAAATATTCCGATTCTTTGGAAGACTTCAAATCAGATTCCGTCACAACTCTAGAACAGACAGAATCGACAGCAAGCACTTCTTGGTTGATGGTTGTTGCCGCTATCGGTATTGGTATGGCTCTTCTGTTCGGTGGTGGAGACAAGAAAAAGAAAAAGAAATAATTAACTAATTTTTTTATAATTATGGCAAATATATCAGGAACAGGCAAGAAGCACACTTCTCTTGCTTCGAAAATTTCAAGACTGAAAAGAACGTTACAGAAGTTAATGCGTAAAATCGAGAAGGAAGCCTTCCGCAAGAAACAGCGAGAAGAAATCCGCAAACTCGAAAGCCAGATTATGCAGGCTCGCAAAACTCTTGAAAAGACACGTTCCTTCGGTAGAGGGTTCTAAATACAATTTGTAAACAATTTTAATAGTATAATAAGATGAAAAAGTCTTCAATTGATTTCACCGCAATTATCGCTAATACTGCAGGTGCGGTGGCAGGCGGTTGTGGAGCTGCTATGTTGAAAAAACTTCCACTCGATAGCAAGTTGAGCAACGGAATCGCCGTTATTGCCGGTGCCGTTCTGCCTTTGCTTGCTCCTAATAATTCCTTTATCACCAGCCTTGGTGCAGGTATGACTGCGGTTGGTGGTCAGAAATTGTTGGCTGATGTCACTGGTAGCGATTTGATTGCCGGTGTGGATGTTCCTTCTGTTGCAGAAGACAATGCGATTTCAGGGACTATTATTCCTTCTGTCGCACTGAACAGCGCTCTTTCTGGTAAGACCGACTTTTCTCCAGAATCAGTCGGAATGGACTAAAGAAGTAGTAACAATTTAAATTTTTTTCTGAATATGCAAAATATGGCATTTTTACAGCGCGCCAAGTATGACGAACTTCTTGACCGCTATCGCAAATATGGTGTAGAAGTTCAGCCTTCTTATTTGCGCTACGAGCAGACAATCCAGAATGGTGTAAACCATTACCCATTCTCTTTTGAACCTTCTCCAAACGATTCTCAGACCGAAAAGAAGTTGAACAAGAACGACAGCTTCTATGTAACTTCTATCACTTTCGGCTTTATCGTTCTCGGTACAATTGCAGGAACTTCTCCAGCACCGGATATTACCATTACAGAAGCAAATGCACCTTTGCGAACCTTCGCAAAGGGTGACTATGCAAACTTGGAAGCCTTGTATAACGGCTTTATCCGAATCACCACCGGTTCTAAAATCAACATTGAAAATCTTTCAACGTTGAATTTCAAGTTTGTTCCGAACGACCTTCTGTCTACAACTGTACTTCCAGAGTTCCAGAACGACAAAGTGGCTTTTGCAAACATTTCCGACCTTATGTTGATGGGAACTAAATCCCATACAATTTCGTTGGATATTCCAGCCCTTCCAGCTACTGAAAATTTGGTTGGAACAACAGTAGATGGCATGACCACTCCAAAGGTGAAAGTCGTTTTGCAGTTCAACGGCTTCTTGTTGAAGAATGGTGCTATCATCGCACAGCAGGAAAACTTCTAAAGCTATTGGCTTCGGGTGTTTGGCGAGTTGACCGGGCAACATAAAAATTCCCGGTGCCGGCACATTATTGATTTAGTGTGCCGGGTCTAATTAAAAAAAATGCTTTATGATTAACAAGAGAATATGTAGCGAGATTATTCCGCACTATGTAGAAATACGAGATAATTCACAGCGAATTACCTTTATTGAAAATCTTCGGCTTTCGGATAAGAAAGTAGAATGGATAACCCTTTGCAACCCTTATAAGGGAGAAGGATTGTACCATTACTCTACTACGGCAGACGGACGGAACATTTTGGAAGACCCACAAGAATTGAGAAACACTTTCCTTGTTCTTGTTAACAAGAGCAGAGAAATAATCAACCGGCTTACACTTATGGATATTCTTGTAAGGGAGCAATCCGGAAATCCGATTTCTCTAAAGGGTAACGAGGTTGATATTTCGTCTTCATACATTATGCGTTCAGACCCTCAAAACAGCAGTGTAGGGAAGACAATAATCTTACTTTTCGGTATATCGACAAACAAGACTAAGGAAGAGTTGTGCCAAATTCAGAAGACAGCCTTCCTTGACTATATCGGTATTAAATTTCCTGATTCTGTTTCCGGTTATCGGGACTTCTATTTCCCCGACCAACAGAGTTTCAAAAACAGGAAACTAATTTCGATGTCTCTTGTTAATTGCGATGTTACTCCTGACCTTTACAACAATGCCTTCGCTTTTCAAGCGGAAAATTATTCAGACCTTCCACTTGTAACTCTTGTCGATGTTCGAGGTAAGTTGGTAACAGACCATTTGCCAATTACGTGCCTAACGGAATTTTCGCAAATGGGGAATCAGGTCTTCTATAATGATTTTTTGTTTGACGGTGTAGAAATCGATTGGGCAAGAAGTTTCTTGTCAACGACTAGCGCAACAGAAAACAGCGAATTTTTCTTCAATTTGATGCTAACTAAAAATTGGTGATTATGTTGAAAGAAGATAGACTAGTATCGTGGTATCGAAGACAGGAACAGCCATGTTGGCGGTTACTTGATGGAGATTGCACGAGAGGAACCGGAGAAGATAAACGCAATACGATTTCTTCTTATATGCCTGAAACGAAAGATGTCGATTTTGATGAAGGAGAAAACCTTCTAACAGACACTATCGAAGAATTGCAACCTGGAGTTTATACACTCGAAACCTATTCGGCACGTACAGCGACTAACACAAAGAAGGCTGTTGCATTCAGGCATACAACAGAAGAAGAAGACAGCAACGTTGGCAGGGCAACCCGTTCAACAACCTCAATCGATGACTTTATCGGTAAATTGAGAGAAGAAAGAGAATGCGCACTTTCCCAAGCACGACAAGAGTTCGAAAGAGAGTTGAAGGTACACGACCTTGAAAACGAGAACAAGCAACTGCAAAAGGAGTTGAAAGAGTTGAAGGAAGAAAATAAAGAACTCGAACAACGGGCGAGTGATATTGAAAACAAAAAAGTTTCCTATATCGGTCAGGCGGTTTCCGCTTTCACAGGCATGTTTGCACCACAAACACAACCGGCTATCGGTGTTGTCGATGGCGGTCAACAAAGTGACGAAGAGAGACTTCAAAGGGTTGTACTTGTCCTTCGACAGAAGGAACCGGAAAAGTGGCTTGACCTTCTCGAAGGAGTGGTAAGAATAATCGAAAATGAACCTCAGACCTATGCGATGGCAAGAGGTTTCCTTTTAAAATAAAAGAATATGGCAGAGAAGATAGATATAGTTGGATGGCAGAATCTTTATGCAAGTGCCGGTCCTTCCATTAACGAATATGTCAATGTGCGAAAATCCTACGGAACAAACAGCGACATAATTGGGAAACTAACAAAGAAGGAAAAATGGAAGGTGTTATCTTACGGCTATAAGACAGGAGATGCCGAAAATGAAAAGTGGTATGCGTTAAAGATGCCTTCTGGGGAGACAGGGTTTGTAAGAAAAGACCTTCTCCAATTTTATACAATTACCGACAAAGACAACTATTCAGAGAGCGATTTGAAGACTTTCTTGTCGGATGTTGTTGCCGTCAACAAATCTATTTACCTTCGACTTCTGCAATGTTCCGTTTTGATTCAGGAAGCAGTAAACCAAGGAAAATCGGCACAGGCGAGCCAATATGCGAACACATTAAAGAGCCTTAATAACAGACTTTACGAGCGACAAAAAAGTCTGGAAAACAACGCGTATTTGAAGGTGAAGACAGCCTTCGAAAGCGCTTGGCAAAAAGGCTTCAATATATACCAGAAACTCTTATCCGCAATAGGTGGTTGTTCGTATGTTGGTGCTGCGCCTATTGTTATAGCCGCTATTGTCGGTATAGCTGTTGTAAGCGGTGTTGCAGCTTACACAATCTACCAGAATCTCAAACCGCAATACGATGCTTCCGTTACCGATTTAAAGCAATCGGATGCACTAAAAAAGGCTCTTGAAACTCTAACCTCCGCTGAAAAGAACGAGGTTGTAAACGACCTCGAAAAACAAATAGATGACGCGTACAATAAAGGTAGGAGCGATAGTTTCTTTTCCGGTGCCTTTTCGGTTCTGAAACCAATCGCGTTTGCAGTTGGTGGTTGGTATCTTATCCAACTCTTTATTAAGAAACAAACAAACAAAGGTTAGTATGGCAGATTACCAGAAATTAGTCCCAATCATAAAGAAATGGGAGGGAGGATTCGTAAACGACCCTTCTGACAGCGGAGGAGCAACAAACAAAGGAGTTACCCTATCAACATTCAGAAGTTTTTACGGGTCTAACAAAACAGTCGAGGATTTGAAGAAACTTTCGGACACACAATGGCTGCATATCTTCCTGAACGGCTATTGGAACAAATGCCAGGCTTCTAATATCAATAACCAGTCAATAGCTAATATATTTGTTGACTGGGCATGGGGTAGCGGTCCAGTAACCGCCATAAAGCAGGTTCAAAAAATTGTCGGAACAGATGTTGACGGGATTGTCGGACAAAAGACACTCGATGCTATCAACAAAAAAGACCCCAAAACACTATTCAACGCAATAAAGAATGCTCGAATAGAGTTTGTTGAGAATCTGGTTAAACAGAGACCAAAAGACGCAAAGTTTTTGCAGGGATGGAAAAACAGAATCAATTCCTTTTCCTTTTCAGGCAGCGGAACCGCTTCTTTTCCGACTTTTGCGGTTATTGCCGGATTATCGATTCTAATTTATAATTTGATAAGAAAATGAGTTCAACGATAAGACCAGAGGTAATTTTGCGAGAAAAGCACCGTGTTCAAATTACGGTTGAGAGATACCGCAATAACACGACAATTCATAACAACGGGAATTGTTGTATAGTCTTCTACAACCAAGGAGATTCGACCGCCTGGATATTCGGTTCTATCAAGGTTTTACCGGGTCAGTCTCACGAATTTAACTTCGAAAGGGAGGACTATATCGATACACCTATCAAGGTGACATTTGACAATGACGGGACAGACAAAGATTTAGCGGTCACTAAAATTTATAAGGATTAAGGTCTATGGGTGCAACAGGTTACATAATAAAAGGAAAAAGTGGCGGTTCTGGAGAGACTGAAAAGACATACAACGTTGTTCCAGCGGACGGGACAATAGATGTAGAACGAACCGAAGCAGAAAACGAGGTAACTTTTGCCATTAAAACCACCTATGATGGTTATGAAATAATCGAAGGTGGTTCGCCTTCTGGTGGCGGTTATTATAAGGCAGTACACGTTAAATTTAATGCCGAAACTAGACGATATAGGCTTGTATGTATTCTAAATGGCGGTTCTTACACTCCAGTTGCCCGTGATTTCGCAATCTACTATATAAAAATGGGTTATAAGACCGGTGGCGCAAATTCCGACCACTGGTATATACAAGAATATTCTAGGGTTGGAAATGGTTCTTATGTTACTCTAGAACAAATTTCAAAAACAGAGTATAATATCCTTATACATACTCCCGAAGGTTATGCCTATGCAAATATCGGGGTTTTGAAAGAAGATAAAGAACCGGACGTTTTAATCGAACACTTTAATTTTAACAGAACACGATACACCCCTACCGGCACGCTTATAACAACCGATGTTCCAACGTGGCGAAATGGCGCACCAGCCGTTTGGCAAGTTATCCCCGATGTTGTCAACCCCGTTGCAGGTATGCTCGGACACTATTATAACCTAGATAAGAATTTATATTTCTACGATGGTTCTAACTGGCATTTGGTCTACGCGTTGGCACAAGGTGTCGCAAGTATGCTAGCAACCACAGATGCACCAGCGACAGCAAACAACGGGACTATCTACTACGACACCACAGAAGGAAATTTGAAAATTTGGTATAATGGGGGGTGGAAGGATATTCTATACTTTGTTAATAGTGCTAAAAAAGTAGTATGGACAGAGCAAGATTTCCTTGTCGCAGGTGCATTACGAGTTGCTGGAGGATTTTATAATAACGTACTGCAAATATGCACCGGTTCGGGTTGGAGGTCTGTTGAAGCTAGTGCTTCCTATATAAGAATAGGAGAAACAACCGCTGGTTCGCCAAATGGTACTATACGTCTTAATTCTTCCGGAAATTTGTTGGTAAGAGTAAACGGAAAAGAGAAACAAATATTAAACTCAGACTATCAATTAGCACAGATAGCAACATTTACCAACTATTCAGGCGAAACTATTGCCGCAGAAGACAAAACGCAAATAATCGTTACAGCCGCGTTTGGTGCAAACTCTATTCTCGACTTTACAAGTATAGAGAAGAAAGAAGGCAAAACAATCGAAATTACAATTCTATCTGGGTCTATTATCCGTGTCAAGGATGGAGCAACAGAACTCGACCTGAACGGCTGCAACGAAAGTGTGGTTAAGGCTATTTGCCTATCGAACGTTTGGCACTACTACAAAGTGTCTGGTATAACTGAAATTGTTTAGTTTCCGAACGAAATTTCAGAGAATTTTTTACTCTTAAAATAAAGGCTTATGATTACAGAAAATACAGACTTGATAATAACCGGAGCTGCCGGAGTTTTATCTACAATTGGCGGTTGGTTTGTCGGTAGAAGAAAAAAACAGGTTGAGACAGACAAGGCTGCATACGAAGCCTACAATTTCGCTTTGCAGTCGTTGAGAAATGAATTTGAGCAACGAATCAACGATTTACACAACCATATAGATTTGTTGCAAAAACACATCGAAGAGATGCGACAACACGTTTGCTTCGATGAAAAATGTTCTGAAAGAAAGAGGCTTGTTTAAGATAACATAAAGTGAATAAATATGGCAAAATATAATGATGCAATTTGGTTGGATGATGGACCGCAAGACTATTGGTACGAAGGAGCCGCACGACACCAAATATTAGAGGAAACCGCACCTTACACATTCAAGAAGGATAAAAGAACAGGATGGGAAACCAGAAACTTTTCTCTTGATGAAGTTGGTTTGGCAAGTTTAAAGAGCAAACTAAAGAGGTTTAAATGGAAATATGATTCGGAAGCCTGGATAATCGCAACAGAGGAAAATGGTCAAGCCGTTTATTCAAGAGGAGGTGAAGGAGATTGGGGTACTTTACGCGACCTTAATAAGGCTGTTAGTGTTATTTGGGAAAGACCATATGACCAAATAACAGAATATTATAAGAAACCTGGTTGGAATCCAAAGAGAAGAAGGCGATAAATGTCTAGATAACGTATAATAATACAAAATAGCCACCTTTTTTTATTTGTGTGTGTTTGTTGTTTTTAGGTAGATGGAAAAGGAAGGAGAAACCCTTCCTTTTTTTGTATAAATATTCATTGAGCCTGGGTAATATCTTACAATACTATTGTATTACAATCGTACAATGGTAAATAAGAACAATAGCAAAATCATATAGTAGCAATGTAGTACGATAGTAGAATCCTAGGGTACTATAATAGTATAGTAGTATAGTAGTATAGTAGTACAACCCTGTCAACCGCTTAATTTCGTTATTAAAAATTTCATTTATTAATTTTTCATTTACAAATTATATACAAGCCTAATAATCAATAATTTATAAAATAATTTGCATTTTCTTATATTCAAATTTTGAATAGTCAAAATAATAGTATAACTTTGTAGCAACAAAAACAAAACAACTAGAACCGGCTGGGAGGGATAACCCAGAACTAATATTATGAATACTATATATAATTATCGCAAAGCCGTGATTGATGACATTCTAAACTACTTTGAAGAAAACAACATCGACAAAGAAAGAATCAAAGAAGATTCTGATTATTACGATGAAGTTTTCGACGATATGTTTAATTGTGATAATGTTACAGGGAATGCAAGTGGCTCTTATACTTTCTCTTCAATTGATGCCGAAAGAAATTTAGTAGGGAATTGGGGGTTGGCTTCAGACAGTTTGAAAGAGTTCGACTGTGAAGAGGGTGCATTTGAAAGAGGACCCGAATATGTAGACGTAACAATAAGATGTTATCTTCTTTCTGGGTGCCTGGTTGAGGTAGTCGAAGATTTAATTTAAAAAGTTA
>AUXO017772759.1_pt1 | contig 20316 bp, 13 predicted proteins | sample 768731 | NCBI WGS metagenome assembly AUXO01 (sample SAMN02715735, study PRJNA202380) | gut metagenome | biome: sheep rumen | host: Ovis aries | place: New Zealand: Palmerston North
TCAGAAATGAGTGATAAATATATCAAAAATCCATCTGAGATTGTATCTGTGGGGGATGTTGTAAAGGTTAAGGTTATAAAAATCGACCAGGAAAGACATAAAGTTGGGTTAAGCATGAAAATTTAAGGATAGAATCAAAAAAAGTGAAGTGAGGCTTTGTCAATTCTCACTTCACACTTTTATTTTCTGTTGTATTTCATATATTTTATCAAAATCATTTTTTAATATATCTATAAATACTTGTGCAATTTTGGGATCAAATTGTGAACCAGAACATTTTTCCATCTCAGAAATAACTGTTTCTATTGGTAAAGAATCTCTATATGATCTTCTAGATGTCATAGCATCAAATGTATCAGCAACAGCAGTTATTCTAGCTAAATATGGTATTTTTTCTCCAGATAACTGCTCCGGATATCCTTTTCCATCAAATCTTTCGTGATGATATTTTACTATAGGTAAAATATCCTGAAAAATAGATGCAGTAGACAAAATATGAGCTCCAATTGTTGGATGATTTTTGATTTCAGAATATTCATCCTCAGAAAGCTTACCTTCTTTTTGTAATATACTATCAGGAACACCAATTTTACCAATATCATGGAATAAACCACCAATTTCTAAGCGCCTAATATCTTCATTAGAAAGTCCTAATTTTTTACCAATTAACACAGAATATTCAGATACTCTATCCGAATGTCCTTTAGTATAGGTATCTTTTGCTTCTACCGTATATCTAAGTGTTTGAATGCTTTCCATATATGCTTGTTCAAGTTGCTTATATGTATCTGATAATTTTTCATTTATAGCTTTAATTTCTTTCATTTGCTCCACAGATTTAATACCTGATTCTATTAATAGTAGTAATTGGTCAAACTTATCGCTTTTTTCACAATATCCTTGAATATCTAACCTTTTTATAGTTTCAAGAGGAGGAGCTAAATCTTTATGACCTGTGAGTAATAAAATATATAAACCTTTATTAAACTTTCTTATTTCTTCCACAACTTGATCTCCATGTAATGGAGTCATAATATAATCTAGTAAAAGTAGATCAAAATGTTCATGTTTTATTCTTTCAATTGCTTCTTCTGGATTAGTAATTCCTGTAAAAGAGTAACCAGATCTTTTAAGAAAAATTGAAAGAGAATCTATAATTCCTTGTTCATCATCAACTGCTAAAATTTTATATGATGAATTTGAAGCTTGCTTTTCATTTTGTATATTTCCAATTCTCATGATTTTACCTCCTTTTCATAAAACTATTATAAATGTTAACCAAATAAAAATCAACAATTTTTTTAAATTATTATAAAGTTTATTATAAATAAAAAATTGCAAAGTATAAAGTTAATAATAAACTTTATACTTTGCAAATAAAAAGTAATCAATATATTGGTAAAATAATATTAAAGGTTGTACCTTTTCCTGGCTCTGATTCAAAAGTGATGTCTCCTTTAAAATGTGCTTTAATAGTTGAATACGACATATATAAGCCTAATCCAGTTCCATTTTTTCCTTTTGTGGTTATCATTTCTTTAAAGAGTTTATCTTTTATTTTCTCAGGTAAACCATTAGCGTAATCTTTAATGGATATTATGCAATTAGAATTGGATCTTGTAACAATTAGGTCTATTGATTGTTCGGGTTTTCCTTCATATGCTTGAATTGAGTTAGAAATCATATTATTTATTATTTGTACTAAACTATTTACATCACCCTTAATAACAGTGTTTTCATCAGTTTGTACGGAGATATTAAGATAGACAATAGCATTTTTTAATTCGTGTTTCATTAAAATATCTACACGTTTTAATAGTTCTGAAATGGTAAAAGATATTTCTTGATCATTTGCAAAATTAACAGCTTGACCTTTTACTGCAGTAATAACATCAGACATATATTCAGAGTAATCTTTGATTTTTTCAATCCAATTATTCATATCTTTAGCAATTTCGTGGTAATCATCAGCTGTTACTACTGGATTTCCAATCGAATTATCTAGTTCACTTGTTAAATCTTTTAATCCTTCAGCTGCACCAGAGATTGACATTATAGGTGTTTTTAAGTTGTGTGCAATTCCTCCAATCATTTGACCAAGTGAAGCTAATCGTTCTTGTTCAACAAGTTGAGACTGATTGTTTTGAATTTTTTCTATATGTTGTTTAGTTAGTTTTTGAATATCATTAAATGCTAATGCAAGTTCTGCAATTTCGTCATTAGAAGTAATAGGTAACAAAGTTTCATAATTAGATGAATTATGAACGATTCCATTTAATGCCAACGAAATACGTTTAATATCTTCTGATAAAGATTTTGAAATATAATATAAAACAAAACTTATTATAATAAATAGTGTTAGTATACTTATAATCATACTTCTAATAGTATTATCAGATGTAACATCATAAGATATTCCAATATAAACAGGTTGATTTTCTAAAAGGATTCTTTTTACTACACCCTGTCTATCAATACCATAAGTATCATAAGTTCTTCCATCTCTATCTGCAGACTTTTCTATTGAATACTTAATAAAAAATGTAGACATTGTTCTGTTTTTATAAGAATAGTAATTATCATTAGAATATATAATAAATTTATCATTTTGATTTTCTAATAATTCTAAATCATTAAAGGTATTCCAAAATTCAGAATTTGAATAGTGTTCTTTTTGAAAATAATCATCTAAAGTAATTTTGTTGGCTTTAAACATATAATTACCTTTTTCTTCAACTATCATTGAATAACCTATAAGTGATGAGAAAACTAGAGACACTAAAACAATAGGAATAATAATTGAGAAAATTTTATACTTTAATGATGTGAATTTTTTGAAATATTCCTTATCCATTGAAATGTTTTCTAAAAATTTGGAGATTAGATTTTTACAATAAACAAAAACAGCTGATGCAATTAAAATACAAATAGTAATAATCAAAAGAGCGATTTTTATTGTCCCAAAATTTATGCTGCCTTCAGATAGCGCATATACTAATACTATCATTATAGAAGGTATAAGAGTGTTTATAAAGAAAACGGTATAGGGTAAATTAAATAGACTTTGTACTAACTTGGTAGAATGTTTGTCATATTTTTTTAGTGTTGATAAATCAAGGTTATCAATCTTTTTAGTGCAAAATTTAATTGATACTGTACAGATTATTATACAAATCATTATTATAATAAAGTATTGTTCGTTATAAAGAAGACCAAGGTCAATACTTCTTTGAAAAGCATTGTTAATTGAATCTGGTGGGTAGTTTAGTACTCTAGGAAGTAGAAAAAAGAAGATAAAACCAACTACAATAGTAGATAAAAGATATATTTGTAAAATTTTAGTAGAAATTCTTTTGTTTTTATTTTTTTCCATTATTTAATTCTCCTCAATAAAATTCATTTTTTTCATATAAGTAATTATTTTTAGAATGTAATTCTTATCTATTACATCCCATGTAAAATTAAGATCTTTCAAAATATTTGTTGTTAAACTATTTGATATTTTAATGTTTTCTTTTAAAACAATGGAGCGCAAGTCATAAATAATACTATTTACTTCTTTTTTTTCTTTGGTAGAAAAACGAGAATTTTTATCCATTAATTCTATATTAAATCCTATTTTTTTTAGTAATTCAGTTAATTCTACAATCGATAAGAAATGAGGATTATAGACATGATAAATGATTTGATTACTTTTATTATTAAATACTAGATTACAAATAGCATTACTTGCAGAGTCTACAGGAGTCATTTCAAGTTCTAAATTTTGAATTTCAATAGGAACTTTTTTTAATTCAATCATTTTTTGAATCTTTTTGTAAAATGCATTTGAATCTATATTTTTTTGAAATTGTCCATCAGAATAACGGCCTGTTAAGTTTCCGAATCCTATATATTTTTGCATATAGATTTTTTGTTTTTATTGAATTTAATACTCTATATTCTGCTTCAAATTTGCTTTTAATATATATATTATCATTATAATTTTGACCTATGTAAAAATCATTTTCTGTAAATAGACATGCTTGTGGTGAGTATTGTCCAGATACACTTACTGTTGAAATATGATGCAATTGAGAATTTGATTTTAAACAAAAGTCTATTACATTTTGTGTGCCAATAACATTTATTTTTTCGAAAAGATCAGTATTACCATAATGTTTAACAACAGCTGCAGAATGAATTACAGTATCAATTATGTTTGTTAGGTTATTATATTGAGAAATACTCATACCTAAATATTCTTTAGATATATCTCCTGTTATTATAGTAATTCTGGATTCGTATTCTGATAAATCAGAATCAAAATAGAAATTATATAAATCAAATAATTTCTTTTGTGCAAATGTATGATCTTTTCCTCGTATTAAGCAAAAGATATGAGATGAAGTGTCATGTATTAATTTATCAAGTAGATGTATTCCTAAAAACCCATTTGCGCCAGTAAGTAAAATGTTTGAAAATGAGTTTTTTTCGGAATGGATACATAATTGAGATATATCAATGTCAGCGTAAATATCAACAAGAGAAGTAGAATTGTTAATATTGTTCTTATCTAAATGTTCTGCTATTTTTCGGATAGTACATAATGAATAAACTTCTTGAGCGTTTATATCCCAATTTTCATCAACTATTAAAGATTGAAACTCTATAACAGATAGTGAATCTGCCCCCAAATCAAATAAATCTGCATCAATACTTATTTTATTTAAATTTAAGATTTGTTTCCATATTTTTGCTAATCTTATCTGGGTTTTGGTTGAAGGCTTTACAAAATTTAAATCAGTAGTATTATTATATACTATATTAGGATCAGGAAGTTTAGATTTATCTATTTTCCCACTTGTATTTGTTGGAATAGAGTCGATTCTTATAAAGATAGAAGGAATCATATACTGAGGCATTACTTTCAACAAATATTCTTTTATTGAACTAGATGTAATATTTGAGGCTCCAATATAATATGCACATATTTTTTTTCGGTTATTATTTTCAATATATGATGTGACAACAGAAGTTGTAATACCAGGATATTGATTTAGCATATTTTCTATTTCAATTAAATCGACTCTATAGCCATTAATCTTTAATTGTGAATCGATTCTGCCGATAAATTCTATTTCATTATCTGAATTTATTCTACACAAATCTCCTGTTTTATATAAAAGTTCACCATTATAATTAATAAAACTTTTATTAGTTTTTTCAGTATTATTATAATATCCTAGAGTAACACCTTCACCAGCAATTCCAAGTTCACCAACAAAACCTTTTGGCATAAGAGACCCATCTTTAGATAATATGAAATTCTTATAGTTTGCTATGGTTTTTCCAATTGGAATAGGAAAAGTTTCATTTTTAGAACATTTATGATATGTAGAGCATACAGTGGTTTCCGTAGGACCATATGTATTATATACATTAGCAGTTGTAATTAAATTACTAAAGTATTCAGGCTTTAGCACATCTCCTCCACTTATATATGTTCTTATGCTTGGAAAAACAGATGAATTATTGATTTCATTTAATAGTAAAGGAGAACAACTAATTAAAGTAATATTGTTTTTTTGTATATATTGTTTTAAAAGTGGAAAATTATAAATTGTATTTTTACTAACAGCAAAAATTTTTATACCATTTAATAAACTAGGATAAAATTCTTCAACAAAAGCATCAAAACAAGGGGTAAACTGTTGAAGAACAACATCTATATTTGGTTTTAAATGGAACTCGTTTTGAAACGAATAAGTATAATTAATAACATTTCTATGGGAAGCTAATATTCCTTTTGGTGTGCCAGTTGAACCAGAAGTATAAATTATATAGCAACCATTGCTCGATGGAATATTAATATATGTAAATTCACATTCATCATATTTTATATCACTAATATTTAATACACTTATGTTATCTGGTATATTATTTTTATATTCTAAATTAGAAATACATAATTTAGAATGAGAATCATTAAGCATATAGGTAATTCTTGATAAAGGATATTCAATATCTAGTGGCAAATAAATAGCACCAACTTTTAGTATACCGAGTATTGAAATATAGTATTCCAAAGAACGTGGCAAATAGATAGAAATTATGTCAGAAATTCCAAATCCATTTTTAGTCAAATATTTAGCTACAGCATTACTTTTTAAATCTAAATCTTTATAACTTATTTGAATTCCTTCAAAGTCTATAGCAATATCATTGGGCTTTTTATTAACCTGTTCTTTAAATAAATCTATAATTGTTTTATTCTTAGGAAAATCAATTATTTCTCCTTTACATGATAATAGAATGTCTTTTTTTTCTTTTTGGGTTATTACTTCTATTGTGTTAAGTGAAACATTAGTATTTTTTAGTACTTGATTTATTATTGATACTATTCTTTGATGTGTACTAATTATATCACTTTCACTTAATTTTGATATCTGATAATCATATTCAACTAGTAAATTGCCAGAATCATTATTATCATGAAAATGAATATCTAAAGTGTTAGAAATATAATTTGTTCCATACCATTTTGTATAATATGGAAGACTTGATGAAGAATCTTTGGCTTGTGTTATTTGGTAAGAAATCATTATATCATATAATGTCCTAACTGTAGGATTATTTTTTCGAATATCTGATAATATACATTGATAATTGTATTTTTGATGTCTAAGCATTTGCATACATGAATGGGATATATTTTTTACATGTTCTGCAAAACTATTATTGCTATCAATGTTTATTTTTAATAAAGAGGTATTAATAAACATACCAGAAGTGTTTTTTTGAGAATAACTACTTCTATTTAATATTGGAGTACCTATTGAAAAACAATTCATATTGTTGATTTTTCCAAAGTAAATCGAATATATTGCTGTTAAAAAGTTAAACATACTAATATTATTGCTTTTACAATAGTCAGTCATCTTATTAACAAGTGTTTTTTTAAAAATACATTCTTTTCTATGTGCCATAAATGCATTTTTGGAATCAGAAGTATTATATGTAGGAATGGTTACAATTTCTGGAATATCTTTAAAATTATCTTCCCAATAAGCTTTATCTTTTTGATATCTATCGGAATTAATGTATTCTTTTTCATTATTAATATAATCAATATATGAAAAATTCTTTTCTTCTATAGGTTCATTTTTTAATAAACTATAATAGTTTTGTGCAACTTCATGTGCTATCAAAGAAAAAGTTGCAGCATCAGAAATAATATGATGACAATTAACGATAAATCCACCATATCCATTTTTTAATTTAAATAATTTAAAGCAAAAAGGTTTTGAATTTAATATGTCAAAAGTGTTATTTACTGTTTCTTTAGCAAATGATTCGATTTGATTTTCATTTTCAATATTTAATAGTTCAAAAGTAGTTTCTTCAAAGTTTGTGAGGTATTGATATATTTCACCATTCATTAAATTAAAGCGTAATCTGAAACTATCATTATTTCTAATAAAATAATTAATAGCTGAATTTAAAAGTTTCAAATCAGTTTCTTGTTTTATTATAAAACTTCCGCAAATATTATTTATTGGACTGCCTTTATAATATTCTTCAGTATACCAAATGCTCTTTTGTGGATTAGTTAATTCATAGAACTTTGTTTCCATCATTTTCCTCTTTTATTTAAATTTAAAAAAATATAATAGGATTATACAATAATATAAATAAAAAATCAAATTTTTATAAAAATATGTTAATTTATTTATAAAACATCATTTAATATAAATAAAAAACACGTTATATAAAAGTAATGTTATTGACAAGAAATAAATTGTGTTAAAAGGTTTAAGATAGAAAAAATTGGAAATACTATAGAAGGAGAGTGTAGCAATGAAGAAAAAGAAACAAGTTAATGCAAAAATAATAATTAGAGTACTAATATTTATCATATTAATATTCATATTATATAATTTGTTTTTGATGTATTCTAATATTGAAATTAATAATTATAGTCATGATAATGCAAATATTTCAACTATAACTAGAAATAATTACTCAATAGAAGCAAATGAGTCAACAGAGGATATGTTAGAGAATGCAGTAAAAAGTGTAGTGGGAATTTCAAGATTAAAAAGTGCAGATGGTTCAATTTTGAATAATATTTCAAGTGAAGATTTGGGATTAGGAACAGGCATAATAATAAGTGAAAATGGTTATATTTTGAGCAATAGTCATGTAACTGGGGATAGATTTAGCATTTGTTATGTTACTATAGAAGAAACTTCCTATAAAGGTACAGTGATTTTTAGTGAACCAGATTTAGATTTATCTATAATAAAAATTAGTGCAAATAATTTAAAACCAATAAAATTAGGAGATTCAAGCATAATAAAAGTAGGAAATGCAGTATATGCAATAGGAAACCCTATAGGTTATGAATTTAGAAGGACAGTGACATCAGGTATAATTAGTGCTTTTAAAAGAACTATAAAAATTGAAGAAGGAGAAGAAGTAAGATATATTTCAGATTTAATTCAGACAGATGCAACTATAAATCCAGGTAATAGTGGAGGACCATTAGTAAATAGTAATGGTGAAGTAATAGGTATTAATACAGTTAAAATTACATCAGCTGAAGGTATAGGGTTTGCAATTCCAATAAATGTTATAAAGCCAGTAATTGAAAAGATTATACAAAACAATCAATTTGAAGAAGCTTCGTTAGGTATTTATGCATTTGACAGTGAAGTTGCAGAATATATGAATTTGAAAAACAAAAATATATCTGGAGTATATATTTCACAAATCTTACCTAATAAAGCTGGCTTTAAATTCGGGTTGAAAGAAGGAGATGTAATAACAAATATTGATGGAAAAAGAATAAAAACACTAAATGATTTAAGAGAATACCTTTATAGCAAGCAACCAGAAGATAATATTGTACTTAAAATTGTCAGAAATGAAAAAGAATTTGAAATTAGTGTGATACTAGGAAAGAGATAAAAAATAAGAGATATTGACTTAAAAAAATATAGTTATTTTAAAAAGATATATTCTTTTTTTAAAAAATATGATATAGTAAATCATAGAAAGGAAGATTACAATGATAGATGTTATTATTCCTGCATATAATGCACATGACACAATAGAAAGGACTCTTTTTTCAATTGCTTTTCAAAAAAATGTAGATGATTTGAATGTATATATAGTAAATGATGCATCTGAAAAAGATTATTCTAATGAAGTAAAGTTTTTTAAAAATTTTATGAATATCAAAGAATTAAAATTAAAAATAAATGGAGGACCTGGAGTAGCAAGACAATTTGGGATAGATAAGTCCAATTCAAACTATATTGTTTTTATAGATGCAGATGATGTTTTTTCTAATCCTTTTTCTATAAAAATATTATATGAGAATTTGGAAAACTCAAATGCAGATGTGGTTATATCATCTTTTTATGAAGAATTAGAAGATGGAACAACAAAAGAACATATCGATGATAGTATTTGGTTACATGGCAAAATGTACAGAAGAGAGTTTTTAGAAAAAAATCATATAAAATTTAATAACACATATGCCAATGAAGATAATGGATTTAATCAGTTAGTATTATTACATGATTCACAAATAGCAACTGTAGATGAATTTACATATATATGGCTATTTAATGAAAATTCTATCACTAGAATAAATAATCATGAATATTCATTTGATGGACTTGAAGGATATTTATATAATATTACCTGGGCACTTAATATTGCTATAGAACACGAATGCTATGAACCTAAAATTGCAACACTGGCTTTTTCAACACTAATTGCGACATATTATTACTATATTGAATTTAAAAATAATGTAAATAAAGATGATTTAATCAAATGGGCAAAAAGAATATATGAGATTAGCATAGAATATCCTATAGATAATGAAGAAGAAAAAATGGAGATATGGAATAATCAGATTCTTTATTCAACAGAAAACATTTGTAATAGAGATAAATATAATCCACCAATATCATTTAATCAATTTCTGGAGAAGATTCAATATTATGAAAATACTAAATATAATAATAAAATGATTATTGCAATGGCTTGTACAAAAACTTGGTATGATCACCTAGTGGTAGGACTTTATTCTTTATTGGAAACAAATAAATCGATACAGAAAATATATCTATTCGTTGAAACAGAAAATGAAAGAGATATTAAACATTTAAATCGATTAAAAGAAAAATATAATGTTGAACTTAAATTAATAAATGCAAATAATTATTTTAAAGATTACATAAATGATGACAGTCCAAATAATAATTCGTTTTTTACAAATTATGCTTTTTGTAAATTAATGTTACCTGATTTTGTTGTTGAGGATAAAGTTGTTTATTTAGATACTGATACTATAGTAGTTAAGGATATAAGTGATGTATGGAATTATGATATGACAGATTATTATATGGCGGGTGTGCAAGATCACGGAATACATGAAAGAGGAAATTTAGAGGAAATTGGGATTAAGGGCAAATATATAAATAGTGGATTTCTTGTATTAAATTTGAAAAAAATTAGAAAAGATAATATACCAAAGAAATGGTTTAATATAATAAATAAGAAAGAGTTAATTTTTCCGGATCAAGATGCATTAAATATGGTATGTAATAACAAAACACTATATTTACCTAGTATGTATAATGTTTGTAATGGTGTAACATTGGAAATTGAGAATACAAGTCTAGCAAAAGTGTATCATTACGCAGGAATAAAAGATAATTGGGTGATTAATTTTAGATATGCAGAAGAATGGTATAATGTTGAGGAAAAATTTTATAAAAATGTAGTATTAGGAGAAATATAAATGATAGATATTATAATACCTGCATATAATGCACATAAAACAATAAAAAGAACATTAGCAAGTATTGCTATGCAAAAGAATATTAAAGAAATTAATGTAATAATTATTGATGATGCTTCAAAAAAAGATTACAACAAAATTTATGAATTATTTAAAAATTTTATGAATATTAAGCTGTTTAGATTAAATCAAAATAGAGGACCAGGGTATGCAAGACAATATGGAATTAATAATTCAAAATCAAAATATATTATTTTTATGGATAGTGATGATATTTTATATGACTATATTTCAGTAATGAATTTAAAGAAATGCATTGAAGATGGTGATTGTGACGTAGGAGTCGGGAATTTAGTCGAATATGACAATAATAGTAATGAAACGTATCAATATACTGTAGGGTTTGATGTTCTACATTCTAAAATATATAAAAGAAAGTTTCTGAAAGAAAACAATATTGTTTTTCCTGAAATGTATAATTCGGAAGATTTATCATTTAATAATTTAGTAATAATGTGTAATCCTAAGATTAATTACACAAATGAAAATGTATATGTTTATGAAAGAGCGCATAATACTCTTACTATGCAAGAAGATTACTATAGAAAAAAACATATAAAATTTTATGTTCAAAATTTAAAGTGGACAATTAAATATGCTGAAAGGAATCATTATAAACAGGAACAAATTGCTAAAATTATTGTATCATCATTTGCATATTTATATTATTTTTTTTATAATAATTTTGATGACATTCAAATAAAGTATATTTATGAATTAATACCCAAGTATGAAGAATATGAGGATAAAATTGATATATATACCAAAAAAGAATTAATTAGCTTTTGGATGGATAGATTTAATGAATGTCCAATAGAAATCTCATATGAAGATTTTATAATTTTTTGCAAAATGCAATCAAAAAAATTAATAAGTATGGCATAATAAAAACAAAAATGCTATAATGAAAAAAGGGAGGAATAATTATGGAAGAAAGTTTAGAAAAAAAACTATTAGATGAAAAAAAATCGGGTTGGTTAAATACTAATAATGAAGAGTTTGGAAGAATTTTTGATTTTTGTAATGGATATATAGAATTTCTTAATCAATCTAAAACTGAAAGAGAGTTTGTATATAATGCAAGACAAATGGCAGAAGAAAACGGTTTTGTTGATATCAATAATAAAAATAGTTTAAGTTCAGGAGATAAAGTATATTTTGTAAATAGAGAAAAAAGTTTATATATGGCAATTATTGGTAAACAAAAACTAGAAAATGGACTTCATATTATTGGCGCACATGTAGATTCTCCAAGATTGGATTTAAAACCAAATCCTATTTATGAGGATGGAGAATTAGCATATTTTAATACACATTATTATGGAGGAATTAAGAAATATCAATGGACAACTATTCCTTTAAGTATTCATGGAGTAGTTGTTAAAGCAGATGGTAATAAGATAAATATAAATATTGGAGAAAATGCGAATGATCCTATTTTCACAATTACTGATTTATTACCACATCTGGCAAAAGATCAAGCAAATAAGAAACTTGGAGAAGCAATAGATGGTGAAAATTTGGATTTATTGATAGGTAGTATTCCAATTGCAGACGAGAATGTAAAACAAAAAGTAAAACTTAATATTTTGAAAATACTTAATGAAAAATATGGAATTACAGAAAAAGATTTTGTGAGCTCAGAATTAGAATTAGTTCCAGCCTTTAATGCACGATCTCTTGGTTTTGATTATGGAATGGTAGCAGGATATGGACAGGATGACAAAGTATGTAGTTATACAGCATTAAAAGCTTTAATGGAAATTAATAATCCAGAGAAGACAGCTATCTGTATTCTTTCTGATAAAGAAGAAATAGGAAGCATGGGAAATACAGGTATGGAATCACATGTTTTTGATTATTTTATTTCAGAATTATTGAATAAAACCGGAGAAAACAAAATAAATCTTTTAGATAAAGTATTCTGTTATTCAAAAATGCTTTCATCAGATGTAGATGCTGGATTTGATCCATTATATGCTCAAGTATCAGATACCTATAATGCAGGATTTTTATCAAAAGGAATTACATTAAATAAATATACAGGGGCAAGAGGAAAAGCTGGAGCATCAGATGCGAATGCTGAATATGTGGCATGGATTAGGAATTTATTTGAAACAAATAATATCAAATATCAAATAGCTGAACTTGGAAAAGTTGATATAGGTGGAGGAGGAACTATAGCATATATTTTAGCTAATAAAGGAGTAGATGTGATAGATTGTGGTGTTCCAGTTCTTTCTATGCATGCACCTTATGAAGTAACAAGTAAGTATGATATTTATGAAGCTTTTAAAGCATATAAAGCATTTTGGGAAAAATATTAAATCATTTATAAATTTTTTTATAAAAATTATTGACATAGTTATTGCAATATGATAAATAATAGAATAAAGGAGGTGAATAATTATGTCAGATTATTCAGTAGAATATATGAAATTATATCCAAAGGGTGGAGAATTTCGTGACGAAGCAATGAGATTAAATTCAACTATTCTTAGAATACATAGATTGCTATTAGATATGCACCAAACATGGGATGGAAATCAGTGGGGGTTGCTTGCAGAAACTTGGAATACTCTTATTCCTAGCTTTAATGAGATTAGTAGATTTCTTGTAAAAATTGTTCCTGTAGCTATTGAGAGTGATGCATGGGAGTATGCAGCAAGAGATGGTGTTTCAATACAAGAACCTATATTAAAAAATCATGATGAAATTAATAATTCTTTACCAGGAGCAGAAGCAAAAGCAATAAAATTAAGCGATGAACATGCATCAAAAGAATATGATTATAAGAATGCAATTAAAGATCTTTTTGACAATATAAGGACATCTTTACAAAAATTAAACAATATTTTAGAAAGCACACGACCAATTTGGATTGCACCAGCAGCAAATGATTCTCGAAATAAATTTTCAGAATCAGCAGCAAGTTTGTCATCAGCTATACTAAAAGTTAGTACAAATTTAGATAATAATTTAAAAGAAGCACTTAGCGGATACGTACAACAAGAAGAACGTGCAAAGAAAGTATCAAATGCTTTTGGTGTTAATTAATTATATTCCAGATATTTAAATTTAAATATCTGGAATATAAATACTTTTCTAAATATTTAATCCTATTAATAAATATTTAGAAAAATATTTATAAGAAAAAGAGGAAGAAAAATGGATCAAACCACGAGTTTAGATAGATTTTATGAACTATTAGATCAAAGGAATTATTTAACTTCATATATTAATAGTTTGAAGAGTCAGAGAAATACCTATCAAGATATGTTAAACAAATTAAATGCTGAAAAAGACAAATTAATCGAAAAAAAGAACAAATATAAAAAAATGGATGAAAAGATATCTGCGCTTATAAAAAATACAAGTAGTGCGAAATCAAGTCTGGCTTCAGCCAAAAGTAATATGAGTAATCTTTTACAAGGAAACATGGGCTCAAAATGTGTAGGCAGTATATCTAGTGCATTAAGTGCTGTATCACAAGTAAAAAATGGGTTTGATTCAGCTCATACAACAGCACAAATGGAAATAAAAGAAATTGAAGAGAAAATAAAAGAGAAAGAAAAAAGTATTTTAGAAAAAAAAGCAAAAATTTTAGAGCTAAATAACACAATTAATTTACAAGAAAGTGCATTATCAAGAGTGATTTCGGCACTAGGTTACTATTATTAAATGACTATTTTAATAAAATATTAATATATAATAATAAAAAAAGGAGTTGAAATAAAATGAAAAGCGTAGAAGAAAAATTTTTACCAATAGGATCTGTTGTACTTTTAAAGGGAGCAACAAAGAGATTAATGATAGCTGGATTTTGTATAATTGATAGCACAGACAATAATAGAATATGGGATTATAGTGGATGTTTATATCCAGAAGGGTTTATTAATTCAAAGCAGTTTTTTCTATTTGATCATGATCAAATAGAAAAGATTTATCACATTGGATTATCAAATGATGATGAAGAAAAAGCTTTTAAAGAAACTTTAAAAAAGTTTAAAGAAGAATTTGATAAATTAAAAAAAGCTCAAGAAGAAAATGATACTAAAACAAAAAGAATAACTACAAAGACCTCAAAAACCTCAAAAACCTCAAAAACTTCAAAAACTTCAAAAACTTCAAAAACTACAAAGACCTCATCAAAAAATAAAAATAATAGCACTCAGAAAAAATCGAAAACACCAAATAAAACAACTTCAAAGAGTAAAAAAACAACTTTAAAGAAAAAAACAAATTAATAATCAATCATTACAAAGGATATTAGCATAAAGCTAATATCCTTTGTTGCGTAAGAAAAAAGAGTTTTAGCAACTTAATTGATACAAAAATGTAATATAATTGTAATTTTTAAGTAAATATTTACGCAAATAGCAATTGGGAAATAATAATAAAAAAATGGTATGTTGACAATAATAAAAATATATATAAAAATAGAATTGTAGTATAGTATTTTAAATTTGGAGGAAAAGAAATTGCGTGTTGCGTTAGTTGGAAAAAGCAAATACTTAAAACTTACTCTACCTGAAATTCCTATAGGTAGCTACTGGATTAGTGAAAAAGATGACATGGGTGATGCAGAAAAAAAATTAGTTAATATTGAAGGGAAAAACAGTAAATGGCAAATTGTCACAAATAGACTAATAAAAATTATTAATCCTAATTCCATTAATATTATAAATGATGAAATAAGAATAGAATCTCAAGATGATGTTATTATAGATAAAATTGTCTTAGAAGAAAATCATACATATCCAATTGCTATAGGAAATTTGAATAATATTTATTTTTTACATTGTTATCCTCTAGTAGAAAATGGTTTTAAACAATTAAAAATAAATAACTCAACAAGGGAAATATTTATAGGTAAAAGCGAAAAAAATCATATAGTATACAATAATAAGTTAGTTTCTAAAATACATGCCAGAATTGGGTTATATGGTAAAAACTGGATTTTAGAAAACATAGATAAAAAAATTGGAACTGTTGTAAATGGTGAATTAATTAGTAACAAACCAAAGATTCTTCACAATGGAGACATTATTTTTATCATGGGCTTAAAAATTATAATGATGAAAAACAGCATTTATATTAACAATCCATTAAACAATATAAAGTTTGACGAAACGATATTTAAAGAGCAAAACCATAAGCCTATAGATTTAACAAAGGAGAATGAGAATGAAAATCAAGATGAAGAATACTTTTATGAAGATAAGCCACAATATGCAGATAGTGAGTATTTTTCAAGGGCGCCAAGATTAACAAAAATAATAAAAAAAGAAAAAATAAAAATTGATCCGCCTCCAACAATTGATTCAAATGAAAATACACCAGCTATATTGTTATTAGGTTCAACTTTATCTATGGGATTATTAATGCTATTATCAAGTGGAAAAGCATTAGTAGGATCAATGAATGGTTCTGCATCTCCAAAGGAAATCATAATAGAATTTATCATTGCCTTCACAATGTTAATTTCAATTGTATTATTTCCAGTATTAAATATGAAATATGAGAAAAAGAAAAAAATAAAACGTGAGGCAAAAAGGCAAAAAAGATACAGAAAATATATTGACTCAAAAATAGAACAAATTGATGAAGCTATGATGAAACAAAGAGATATTTTATTAGAGAACTTCGTTTCCCCAGAAGAGTGTAAAAAAATTATTATAAATAAAGAACCAAGACTCTGGGAAAGAAACATAGAGGATTATGATTTTCTTACAGTTAGACTTGGAATTGGAAAAGTACCCCTAGAAGCAGATATATCTTATCCAGAAGAAAGTTTTAAGATGGAAGATGATAATCTTTTAGATATATTACATGATGTTACAAATAAATCTAAAATTTTACAAGGAGCTCCAATTATATATTCGTTAGCAGAAAAAAAGATTTCCGCAATAATATCTGAAAATAATGATGATCTTATTAATATGGTTAAAAGTATAATTATGCAATTAGTAACTTTTCAAAGTTATGATGATTTAAAATTAGTCTTTTTTGTGAGTGATGCCAAAAAATGGGAATTTGTAAAAATGTTACCTCATATATGGAATAATGCTAGAGATCTAAGATTTTTTTCAGATGAATTTAATAATATCGAAAGAATATCTAAATATCTGGAAGAAGAGATGAAAAATAGAACAAATAATGATATGTTACACGAAAAAACAGGATATATGTCATATTCACCATATTATTTGATTATAACAGATGATTATAAAAAAATTGAAGAAATTAGAATAATTAAACAAATTCTCGAGAAAAAAGACAATATAGGATTTAGTATATTATTTGCAACAAATGATTGGGTTCAATTACCTAACGAATGTAAAACTTTTATAAATATTAAAGATAAGAGTGGACAATTATTTGAGAGTAAATTAGAAGAGGGAAATCAAAAAGAGTTTAATATACATTTCCCTGATGAATATTTATTTAATGAGATTAGTGAAGTATTATCAAATATTCCTATAAGATCCTTAACGTCAGGAAAAAATGAATTACCTTCAGTTTATCCATTTTTAGAAATGTTTGATGTAGGAAACATTGAACAATTAAATATAGAGCAAAGATGGATGAATAGTGATTCTACAATGTCTTTGAAGACACCTATTGGAATAGATAGTACAGGAAGAAAAATATATTTAGATGTACATGAAAAATATCATGGACCCCATGGATTAATTGCTGGAAGTACGGGTTCTGGAAAATCTGAATTTATAATTACTTATATATTATCTTTGGCAATTAACTATCATCCTGATGATGTTGCTTTTGTATTAATAGATTATAAAGGTGGAGGTTTAGCAGGTGCTTTCCAAAAGAATAATTTAAAACTACCTCATCTTGTAGGTACTATTACCAATATAGAGAAAATAGGATTACAAAGATCACTGGATTCAATTCAGTCTGAATTAAGAAGAAGACAAATTGAATTTAATGAAGCAAGAAATATTACAGATGAAGGTACAATTGATATTTATAAATATCAAAAACTATATCATGAAGGAATCGTTAAAGAGCCAATACCACATTTGTTTATAATATGTGATGAATTTGCAGAATTAAAACAGCAACAAGAAGAATTTATGGACGAATTAATTAGTGTTTCTAGAATAGGACGTAGTTTAGGAGTGCATTTAATTCTTGCAACACAAAAACCAGCAGGTATAGTAAATGAACAAATACGTAGCAACAGTAGATTTGGCGTTTGTCTAAAAGTTCAAACAAAAGAAGATAGTAGAGATGTAATTAATAAACCAGATGCTGCATTTTTAAAAGCACAAGGGCAATTTTATTTACAAGTGGGAAATGATGAATACTTTACTTTTGGACAGTCAGCATGGACTGGTGCACAGTATGTCCCAGCTGAAGTAGTAAAGAAAAAAGTAGATAATTCAGTAGAAATAATTTCAGATATAGGAGAAGTTATCAAACAATTAGATAATAATATCCACAAAAAGGCTAAACGAGAAGGAGAACAATTAACACGTATAGTACAGTATTTAGCACAAATTGCAGAAAGACAAAAAATTCAAAAAAATAATTTGTGGTTGGATAGTATTCCAGAAACGATATATGTACAAGATTTAAGAAAAAAGTATAAAATAAATGATGATGATTTTAGTATTGTAATTGGAGAATATGATGATCCTACAAATCAGAAACAAGATGCTTTCAAATTATCAGTTTCAAAATGTGAAAATGTTGTTATATATGGTAATGCAGAAAGTGGAAAAGAAACATTATTAAGTACGATAGTATATGAATTAATTAGTAATTATAGTGCTGATAAAGTATGGACATATTTATTAGATTTTGGTAGTGAATCTTTAAAAATATTTAAGGATGCGCCACAAGTGGGTGATGTTATCTTTATAAATGAGATTGATAAAATCGAAAGATTTTTTGATATGATTGGAAAAGAAATAAAAGAAAGAAAAACATTATTATCAAATTATAATGGAGATTATAATCTATACAATAAAAAAAGTGGTAATACAATGCCAACAATAGTTATTATTATGAATAATTATGAGGCTTTTAATGAAATGTACGAATTGAAATATGATGATGCTTTGCTAACTTTAACAAGAGAAGGTAATAAAGTTGGAATTTCATTTGTTTTTACAGTTAGCACATATAGTGATATGAGATATAGATTAGCACAAAACTTTAAGCATAGAATTGCTTTGAGATTAAATAATGAAGATGATTATTATAACATTTTTGAAAATGTTGGGAAGAAGAGACCATCAGATTTATTTGGAAGAGGACTAATCAGTAGTAATGGTGAAATTTATGAGTTCCAAGCAGCTAAGGCATGTGAGCCAGAGGAATATAATGTATTTATAAAGGAATTAATAGATTCATTACAAAAAGAGAATACAACTCAAGCTGTAAAAGTACCAGTATTACCAGATAGAATTACGATAGAAGAGGCTAAAAAAGAGATTAAGTCATTAAAGAAAGTTCCACTAGGAATATTTAAAGAAAACCTTAATTGGTGTACATGTGATTTGGAAAAGCAATTTATGACGATTATAACTGCAAGAAATATTAAAGATGCAAGAATGTATATTAATTCAATACAAGAAGTGCTTAAAGAGATAAAAAAAATAGATGTTGTTGTTTTTGACGTGGAAAAAGATTTAACAGATCATAAACAAGATATTAGTGGAGATTTTTGTAATTTCTGTTTGGGATTTGAAAATGAGAACTCAAATAATCAAACGGTTTGCATTATTATAGGACTAGATAAGTTCTTACAGAGTTTAGGAGATGAAGCACTAGATTTTGAAGAAAAATTACGTATTGCAAAAGAAGAAGGAAATTATCATTTTATAATAGTTGAGTCAGTTAATAAATTGAAAGAACATGAATATGATTCGTGGTTTAAGCATTTTATTGAAAATGACAATGGAATTTGGGTTGGAAATGGATTCGATGACCAATATTTAATTAATTTAATAGATAGACGAGGATTAGTTAACAACATAGGAAGAAGCTTTGGATATTATGTAAAATCAGGTGAATTTAAACAAATCAAATTAATTGGAATGAAAGATACAGGTGAAGATTATGAATAAAATATTAATAAAACTGTATGTTCCTTCAATTGAAGAAACATATGATATAAAAATACCTCTTAATAAAAAAGTTTCAGAAGTAATAACACTATTAATTAAAGCTATAGATGAGTTTTGTGGAGGAACCTATAATCCAGAACAAATACCACGTTTGTATGACTTATTAACAGAAGAAGCAATTGATGTTGATTTAACAGTTCGTGAAGCTAAGATTGTAAACGGAATGCAACTAATTCTAATATAAAAAACAGGGATGTTATTAATATTAACATCCCTGTTTTTTAAACTTCTGATGGTGAACCCAAACCTTACAAATACGAAATTTTATTTTTTAGTAGGTGGATTTGCTATTTC
>AUXO016133307.1_pt1 | contig 20309 bp, 13 predicted proteins | sample 768731 | NCBI WGS metagenome assembly AUXO01 (sample SAMN02715735, study PRJNA202380) | gut metagenome | biome: sheep rumen | host: Ovis aries | place: New Zealand: Palmerston North
ATGCTTCTGGCGCTGGGAGTCTGTTTTCTTATCTGCTGAGCTCCCTGCCAGTCAATGTCCAGCAGCACGTCGTGGCCCTGATCCATCCATTGCTCTACAAGCTCTCTGGATGTTCCATAGTATTTATCACCAAATACATGAGCGTACTCATAAAAAGCGTTTCTGGCTATCAGTTTTTCAAACTCATCAACGCTGACAAAATGGTAGTCAACATGATCTACTTCGCCAGGTCTCATCGGTCTTGTGGTATGTGATACCGAAAGCTTTAATCTGTTGTCGGCGTTAAAGCGTTCTAACAGAGCTTTTATAAGCGATGATTTGCCAGCTCCGCTAGGCGCGGAGACTATAAATAAGGTTCCTTTTTGCATTGTATTATTTAATTTACAGACTGTTTATGAAGAAAAAAATACGGTTCTAGGAATTGTACCAATTTTCTAGGACCTTTCTTGCTTCTTCTATTCCAATTTTTTTCAGGGCCGAAAAAGCTATTACGTTAAAGGTGCCGTCAAATTCACTTAGCTGATGGGATACATTGGCTATAGCTTCTTTTTTGGCATTGGTTCCTATTTTATCTGCTTTTGTCAGCAGAATGAGGGCCGGCAGGTTAGCTGCAATAGACCAGTCTAGAATAAGCCTGTCGTGATCTCTGAGCGGATTTCTAATATCCATGGTGATCACAATTCCTTTAAGGCTCTGTCTTTTCTGTAAATATTCAGTCATAGATCTCTGCCATTCTTTTTTCATGTTTTCAGGAACGGCGGCATATCCATAACCTGGAAGATCGACAATATATTTATCATCCTTAACTTTAAAAAGATTGATAAGTCTGGTTCTTCCCGGAGTGCTGCTGGTTTTGGCTAAATGTTTCTGATCACAAATAGTGTTTATAGCAGAGGATTTTCCAGAGTTGGATCTTCCAATGAAGGCAATTTCTTTATTGGTATCAGCAGGTAGCTGACTGCAGTTCTGCGAGCTGGTAACGAAAACAGTTTTTCGAAAATCCAGCTCGCTCTTTTGGTTTTTTTCTATTTTTGTTGGCATTGGCTTAATTATTTTCGCCTAGCACCTGTTCGAGAATTTCATCTGGTGACATCTGACTGTGTTCTTCGAATTCGCGAACTACAGTAAAGTCGGTGTCATCCATTGCAAGTTCCAGATAGAATACATTGTTGCTCTCTGTGTAGAAAGTAACTTTTCTGTATTTAGGGTTGTCTAAAACAACGTTAATGCTTATCTGAAGTTCTCTTGGCAGTGCCAGCATTTTTGGTTGTGACTGAGTAATTGTACTATGCAAGTGATCGCTGACAGTTTTTGTAAAATTGCCAAGGATCTGGTTCATCAGTTCGCCCAGAGAATTACTTACTTCATCGGAGGTGTAATTCTGAGCAATGTCATTATCTCCCATTCCCATACTCTTCATGTAGCCTTTGTACAGCTCCATGGCAGTTTCTTTAGGGAAATTGATAACAACCATACCAGAAAAAGAACCTGTAAACATCACAAAGGTACCAATATCAGGTGTAAGTGATGTTTTAGTGATTCTCTGAACCATAGGGGTATATTTTACACTTGTCTTGGAAGCGGTTGTTAAAACATATGAAACGCTGTCGCACAGAGAAAGCATAATATCATCGCTAGAGATAGTCTTGATTGGGTTCTGCGCCATATATGTAACTCCATTTAGAGAGATTAAAAAACTTCAGTTTGATTAAATTGACTGGCAATAATTTAGAAAAAAACGTAAAGGTAAAGATAATTCTATCAATGAGCTTTTTTTTAGACAGATACTAATCTCGCAAAATTGGAATATTGCAGAATGATTAATTGTGAGTTGAGCTATAGCGCATACTTTATTGAAAAATTACCAGATATCAATAAAAAAGCTGCAGGCTGTAGAAGTATTAGACTTCTGCCTGCAGCTTTCTAAAACTGAATCAGTGAATGCCTAATTCCTTTATTTTTCTGGTTAAAGTATTTCTTCCCCAGCCCAGAAGCTTGGCAGATTCCTGCTTATGGTTTCCGGTAAATGACAAGGTTGCCTCGAGCATTACTCTTTCAAATTCCGGTACAGCCTCAGAGAGAATGTCATGCTCTCCTGCTTTTAATCTGCTGTCTACCCAGTTCCTCAGCTGTTCCTGCCAGGACATGCTGTCTGAAGAATGGCCTGATACTGAGGAATCGTCTTTTTCCTGATCATCCTTGGCATGGAGAATACTCTGCGGCAGATCCATGAGCTGAATATCTTTGCCAGTAACCATTACTGTCAGATATTTGCATAAGTTCTTTAATTGTCTGACATTTCCCGGCCACTGCTGTCTGCATAGAAAAACCAAAACCTCAGAAGTCAGTTTCTTTGGCTCAGTATGGGCGTTAGCCGCAGCCACGGTTAAGAAGTGCTTGGCTAGCATTGGAATGTCGTTGTTTCTTTCTCTCAAGGCCGGCATATTTATGTTCATTACATTCAGTCTGTAGTAAAGATCTGGAATGAATGTGCCTTTGTTTACCATGTCTTCAATGTTTCTGGAGCTGGAAGCAATTACTCTGACATTGCATTTGACAGGAGCGTGGCTGTTTACCGGTACGTAATTGTTGTTCTGCAGCACCTGAAGCAGTCTGGTCTGTGCATCCATAGGCATATCGCAGATTTCGTTTATGAATAAGGTTCCGTTCTCGGCTTTTTTAACCGCACACTCATTATTGGAACCTTCTTCACCAAATAATTCTGTTTCAATATTTTCCTTTGGAAGAGAAGACATGTTGATTGAAACGAATTTATGATCTTTTCTTTCTCCATGCTTATGCAGAGCAACGGCAACTAATTCTCTGCCTGTTCCTGATTCGCCCAGAATCAGAACCGGCAGCTCTGTTTTGGAAATTCTGCCGATGAATTTAAAGACTTCCTGCATGGCTGGAGACTTGCCGATGATATCGTCGTCGTCTTCAATAGAGTCCTCAACGGCTTCCTGATTTGCAATATGCTGCTGGGCTTTGAGCTTCTGTAAATTTACATGATGGACAGCTGCTCTTCTAATAACGGCTATTGCCTGTTCTATATCAAAAGGCTTTGGAATGTATTCAAATGAACCGTTGTCATAGGCATCGATGGCAGCATTTAGATCGCTGTGCGCAGTCATAATAATGAATGGGATGGTGTCATCTTTGGAGTGAACTGCCTTGATGAGATCAATACCGTTGATGCCTGGCATCTTTATATCAGACACGATTACATCAGGCACTTCTTTCTGAAGAGCCTCCAATGCAGCATCACCACTATCAAACAGTCTGTGCTCTATGTGATTTACTCCCAGGGCCTTGTCAAATACAAAGCGGATACTTGCGTCATCGTCTATGACCCAGATCATTGGATTCATGATATTTCCTCAAATTTTGCCTTTTTTTAGCGGCAGGATAACTTTGAAAACTGTCAAATCGCTATCACTGATGCATTCAATGCTTCCGTTATGATGCTCTACGATACTCTGCGCAATGGACAGACCTAAGCCGTTGCCTGTGGCCTTGGTAGATACCATTGGATAGAAGATGGTCTGCCTGATATTTTCAGGAATTTCCGGTCCGTTATTGATTACCGATATAACAATGGACGTCTGGTATTTTTTATTGTTTATAACCTGACCAAACGCAGCTCTGGTTTTTATCGTAATCAGCGGAGATTCTGTTTTGGCACTGGACAGCGCCTGCACTGCGTTCAGGATTAAATTGATAAAGACCTGTTCCATGGCGTCTGAATCTAAATTCAGTTCAGGCAGGCTGGGATCATAATCTTTTTTGATACTGACCTTGCCCTGTGTCTGCATAGCTATCAGGGACAGAACCTTTTCTATAACGAAGTGAATGTTGGTAGGAGTCATCGGACTTGGTTTCTGCGGACCAAGAAGTCTGTCTACCAGTGCCTTGAGCCTATCTGTCTGCTCTATGATAAGTGATGTATATTCCTTTAGCTCTACGGTGCTGCCGTAGGTCATTTCCAGTAGCTGCGCAGCTCCTCTGATGCCTCCTAGGGGATTCTTAATTTCGTGAGCTAGATTTCTGACCAGATCTCGGGCGGCATTGTGCTGATCGCGCAGCTGAATTTCGTCTATCAGCTTCTGCTGATGGACAATTGATTTGGCTTCTATTATTAAACCATGGCCGCGGTCGCCAAGATAGGCATCAATGGATATATCTACCTTTATAGTTCTGCCAGGCTCTGGAGAGATAAGCACATCCGCAGCCGAAAATCCCTGAAAATTCGGTTTGACGGCTAGAGCAAGGTTTTCTAGAAGACGGTGTTCATTTTTATCTATAAGACAGTCGAATCTTTTATTCTGCAGGCGCGAACGCGACATCCCAAACAATTGCTCAGCAGCACTATTGGCGTAAGTAATTCTGAGTAAATTGTCTGTGACGAGAACAGAAGTTCCTAGGTTTTCGATTATTGTCTGAGCGTTGTAGCGCATAAATTTCTGCTTATTGACCGATTTTTGTGCATTAATATAACCGCTGAATGGATTTTAGCATATTAATAGAAAATCAGCACAATTTTAGTGCAATAATCGTAAATAAATTTATGTCTATTGCCGCACATATAAGAAAAGCCTGCAGCTGCAGGCTTATCAGATATTGATTCGAAAATAACTTACTGTTATTCGGCTTTTTTACCGCCGCTGGCTCTGAAAGCTCTAACTCTATCAAGCTCGGACAGATTTTTCTTTCTGATTCTCAGGCTCTTTGGAGTAATTTCAACCAGCTCGTCCTCGTTAATGAACTCAAGGCACTGCTCAAGAGACATATGTACAGCAGGGGTCAGGATAATATTGTCATCAGATCCTGCGGCACGAACGTTGGTAAGCTTCTTGGTCTTTAAGGCGTTAACTGTTAAGTCATTGTCACGGTTGTGCAGACCGATAACCTCGCCCTCGTAAATTTCTTCACCAGGCTCAACAAAGAGACGGCCGCGCTCCTGCAGGAACCATAAAGCGTAAGGAACGCTTTTACCGGTTGAGTTGGAAATGATCACGCCGTTGATTCTCTCGCCGATAGTACCGCCTACGTATTCGTCATAGCTGTCGAATGTGTGGTACATGAGACCAGAACCTGAGGTCAGAGTCATATAGAGAGTCTGGAAGCCGATTAAACCTCTTGAAGGAATACGATAGTCTAAACGAACACGGCCTTTTCCATCAGGAACCATGTTTTTAAGATCACCTTTTCTTCTGCCGAGCTCTTCCATTACAGAACCCTGATTCTCTTCAGCCAGATCCAGTGTCAGAACCTCATATGGCTCTAAAGTTCTGCCGCCTTCCTGCTTAAGAATAACTTCAGGACGGGATACTGCAAGCTCATAGCCTTCTCTGCGCATTTCTTCAATCAGAACGGACAGATGTAATTCGCCTCTGCCTGAAACCTTGAAACGATCGGCATCTTCGGTGTTCTCAACTCTCAGGGCAACATTGTGCACGAGCTCTTCACGCAGACGCTCTTCGATGTTGCGGGAGGTAATGAATTTGCCTTCTTTGCCTGCAAAAGGAGAGGTGTTTACGCAGAAGTTCATGGATACTGTAGGTTCATCAACTGACAGAGCAGGCAGTGATTCAACTTTTGAAGGATCACATATGGTATCAGAGATTTTCAGCTCGCCTAAACCGGTTACAGCGATAATATCGCCAGCCTGTGCTGACTCTACCGGAGTTCTGTGCAGTCCAAGATATCCTAGAACCTGACCGATTTTTCCCTGACGAACATTGCCGTCACGATCAACTATAGATACCTGCTGATTTGACTTGGCAGTTCCTCTTGTTACTCTGCCAACGCCGATTACACCGACGAAGGAAGTAAAGTCCAGAGAGGAAATCTGCATCTGGAATGGACCTTCCAGATCAGCTACCGGCGGATTTACTCTGTCTACGATGGTCTGGAATAATGGCTCCATGTTGTCACCGTGACTTGCGACATCTAAAGAGGCCCAGCCCTGGAATGCGGATGCATAAACAACAGGGAAATCAAGCTGCTCATCGGTAGCGCCGAGATTATCAAACAGATCAAAAACCTGATCGATTACCCAGTCAGGTCTGGCGCCTTCACGGTCGCATTTGTTAATTACAACGATTGGCTTTAAGCCGCGAGCAAAAGCTTTCTGGGTAACAAAACGGGTCTGAGGCATTGGGCCGTCAACTGCATCAACTAACAGCAGAACAGAGTCTACCATGGACATTACGCGCTCTACTTCGCCACCGAAGTCAGCGTGTCCCGGGGTGTCAACGATATTGATACGATAGCCGTTCCAGTTTATGGCAGTGTTTTTAGAAAGAATTGTAATGCCGCGTTCTTTTTCGATGTCATTTGAATCCATCACGCGTTCCTGACCAAGTTCGTTTCGGTCTAGGGTGCCTGACTGACGGAGCAATTTGTCTACAAGCGTGGTTTTGCCGTGGTCAACGTGTGCAATAATAGCGATGTTGCGGATCTTATTAACATCCATCTTTATATATCCTGTGATTTGATTTTGGTCATGACTGTGACCGTACGGGAAAAAATATTCGCAGTATTTTATCCTAAATTTTGATGCAACGCATAAAAAAAATACATAGAAACCCTATTTTTGTGCTATTTGCTTAAAGTAAACATTATTTTGTCTAAAAAATCCGGTTGCTTTTTTTTGTGATGGGTGCTTGTTTTTAGTAAAGAGACTTTGCTTTAATGATGTTATAAGTAACTATAAATGGTTATTATTTTATGTGTATAAAGCTTTCGTAATAACAGCAGGGTCAATAGTTTAAGGCTGTTTTGGGACATCTGATAATGAATGAACTAATCAAATATTTCATAAGGCGCGTAAAAAGAGACGGAATTGCTCAGGAAGCATCGGCCTTGTCTTTTACAAGCATATTGGCTCTGGTCCCTGCACTGACAGTGATTTTATCTATTTTTGCGGTTATTCCTTCTTTTGCTGAAGCAAGAGACTCCCTAAAAAAATTCGCCTCCCAGAATTTCATGCCGGTCTTCTCAGACGCAATCAACAATTACGTAGGTTCTCTGGTAGAGCACGCAGGCAAGCTTACTGCTACCAGTACTCTGGTGCTGTTTGTAATTTCTTTAATGCTGGTAAGGTCTGTTGATCATTCTTTAAACAGGATCTGGCGCGGCGGCCACAGAAAAATAGGCAGTATGCTGGCTATCTACTGGACGCTCCTTACATTAGGCCCTCTCTCAGTAGGCATGGTGATATGGCTTACTACCAAGGTTATGGCTTTTGCATTTTCAAACGGAGTTGTAGGCGTACCTCTGTTAATGGCCTATTTCATTTTCCCTATCATAATAGAAATAGTCGTAGTCACGGCCCTGTTCGTGGTAGTGCCGGCTGTAAACGTGAGAATTCAGGATGCTTTTCTAGGTGCCGTCTTAGTTACAGTATCTTTTGAAATTTCAAAGAAGATTTTCAGTGCCTTTGTTTTGAATTTCTCAAACTATGAAGCTTTATATGGAGCACTGGCGGCAATCCCTGTGCTCATGATCTGGATTTACATAAACTGGTGGATTGTGCTTCTGGGCGCTGAATTTACCGCCACTCTTGGAATTGTCAGAACAGGTGTAAGCGAAGATGTTCCAAGTTTCATGGTTTATCTTGCAAATGTAACAGGTTCTACTCTCGGCTCTGACAGCATAGCCCAGCCAAAGAGAAAAGCTTTAATAAATATCAAGGTGTCAAAAAAGCACTAGTGCAAAGAGGCCTGATTTAAGTCAGCAGGCGAGGATTCTACCTTATCTTGGGCAGAATCCTTATTTTTATCAGCTGTGCCGATATTTTTCTCTGTATTAGTGACGGTCTCTTTGGTACCTGCAGCTGCTTCAGGCTGTACCTGCTCCTGCGGGGGCTGTTGAGCAGTGCTGCTGTTATCTGCGGTGTCATTAATATCTGTATTGTCTTGGCTGTCTGATTCTTCCTTTGGCGAGTCCTGCTTTTCTTCAGGCTGTTTTTCTTCTGCTGTGTCAGACTCACTTTCCTGTTTCGACAAAGCAGCACTGTCATTTGCATCATTCTCTGAAGGAAGTTCAGTTTTTTCTATATTATCTTCAATCTGCTGGGTATATTCCTTTACCAGTTCTGTTTCTTTATCAATTAAGTCGGCTCTCGAGGCAGCCTGCTCGGTTTCACTGGCAATTCTCTTTGTTTCCTTTAGTTCTTCAAGAGCTTTCTCTACAGTAGCTGGTTTTTCGGTATCTTCAGCAAGTACCTGATTCAGCTTCTCGATGGCTTTGTCTATGTTGCTGGATTTGATTCCGTCATTGTCCTTGAAATGCAGATCTTTAGACGGGGAGAGCCTGATCCCAGGTCTGGATTCTCCTCTGGTAATAGCTTTTATGCTGCAGGTGAGATCCTGCTTTTCAGCGGACTCAGTGGACTTTATCTTCAGAATACTTATGCTGTCATGAGGCTTGCTTACAAAATAAGACTTTATATCCAGAGAATTATTCTGCAGGTTTACGGTTCCTGAACTCTCTACGTAAGAGCTGTTTAATGACAGGTTGGCTTTAACCTTGAGATTGCCATTTTCTATAACTGACGTTACCGCTGCCTTTTCAATGCCGCAGTCTGAGGCTCTTAGTGAATAAATGAGATCACTAAACGGCATGGAAATAGTTCCAAGAGTGCTGCCTCCGTTGATCAGATCCAGTCCTAGATTTGAGATAATCGCGTTTTGTGCTTTCAGTTCGGCCTGTCCTGAAAGATTCTGAACCATTTCTTCTATAGTTTTAGAAGGGCTTTGGTTTTTTAGACCGATCTGAAAAGAACTGCTGCCTGAAATGTAATTTGGTATAAAACTGCTGTTCAGTTCCGAAAGTTCGAAGTCATCTCCCTTAAGCTGCAGCTCTCCTACTAAGGTATCAGTATCTAATTTACCTGAGATATCAATGCCTGAGTTTTTGAATATTAAAACAGGAACCTCTAATGAAAGGGTGCTGCCTGATAACTTTGATTTGAGATTGATTTTCTTTATTTCAAGATCGGCATACAGGGTTTCCTGGGCATCAAGAGATACTGACGCTTCATTATTTAAGGAAGTTACCTTAGCCTTATCAAGGCAGACTGAATTCAAGGCTGCGGATATAGATTTGACAGATAGAGGAATAGCATCGATATGCGAGAGAAATTCAATATTTGACAGGTTAAGGTGTTCTATTCCTATGAACCTGGTTTTTATAAACTCCTGCGCAGTCTGCAGGTATTTTTCAGTAAGGTGCAGTTTATTATTATTAAGCGCCAGACTGTTAATAATGAGTTTATCGTCTGTGCTGTCAAATTCGCCTTTAAGAGTGTAATTGCCTTCGAATACATTGCCAGACAGGTCAAATCTTATAGGATCGATCGAAGCTTTTTCGAAGCTTACGCGATTACCGGTAAGAGTGATCTGCTGCTCTGGTTTGGAAATTTCTTCAATTTTTCCCTGAAATTTACCAAAAACTGAGTCCTGTGCCGGGTTCAGCTCGAAGTTTTCAATGCTGCCAGAGATCCCGGACAATAGCAGATCTTTTTTATTAAGCACGAGTACAGAATCGGAAATTTCACAGTTAGCTGCAGAAATCTGGTGATTAAAAACAGGTGATGACTGATCTTTAAAAACCACGTTGTTGAGGTTGAGTCTTGATAAGGCAATAGAGCTGCTGTTTTTCAGGATTGCGCCTTCTGCGGTTATGACTCCGGCAAAAGCATTGATCTCAAAATCTTTTATTCTGTAGGAGTCAGCCTGTTCTTCTATCTTAGTATAGAAATTTTTAACAGGGACTTCTTCAAGGTAGCCTTCAGGAAAGGCAATTTCTCCTGATTTAAAAGCAGCCTCTTTTTTAGGATACAAAGTCAGTTCTGAAAATTTCAAACTGGCATCGGAAGATTTGATGATTTCAGAATTAAGCTTGATATCTTTAATACTTAATTTATTGATATGAATGGAGTTAAAGCCAAGCAGATGCTTTTTAAATACGGCAAAGCTCTTTTTTGAAAACCTGACACCTTTTAGATAAAGATCTTTGATTACAAAACAGTCTTTGTTTAAGAGACTTTTTAAGTCATATTCAATGTAGGCCTCTTCTATGGTGCTGTTTTCGAGCGTGATTCCGGAGAGTTTTATAGTGTCTGGATAAATTGGTGAAAATTCAACATTCTGCGCTGAAAAATTTAGTCCAGAGCGATCGTTCAGGATGCTCATTAGCGGATCTTTTACATTATTTCCATTGAAATAAAGTATGAATCCGCCAATCAGAAGGCCCACACCCAGAAGTACAGATAATGACATAAAAAATATCCGCTCAAACCTGCTTGGTTTAGGTCTTTGCAGATTCCTTCTCAATGCCATTTTGCCTCCTTGAGATAAGAATTGTGTCAGCTATAGGAAGGGAACCATCTTTTTATGATTTTTTCTGATAATTCTATATGATCCCTGAATAATATATCAGCAAATTCTCGTGATTTGTTCAGTATATCCTGATCACGAAGCGGGTCTGCGACTTTAAACGTGTTGAAGCCTTTCTGTTCACTGCCGAATATCTCGCCCGGGCCTCTGAGCTTAAGATCTTCCATGGCAATTTTAAAACCGTCACAGGAGTCGCGCATAACAGTTAGTCTCTGTTTTGCAACATTATTATCACTATTGTCATTAAGGTTATGTACCAGAATGCAGTAAGACTGAGTGCTGCCTCTGCCAACTCGGCCTCTTAGCTGATGCAGCTGAGCAAGTCCTAGTTTGTCTGCGCTTTCAATTACTATTATGCTGGCATTAGGCACATCTACGCCCACTTCTATGATTGTAGTGGCTACCAGAATGCTGGTTTCTCCGTCTATGAACTTCTGCATGGCGGAATTCTTCTGCTGCTGTGAAAGCTGTCCGTGTAAAAGGCCCACCTGAAGCTCAGGCAGGGCGCGGCACAGTTCTTTATAGGTTTTATTGACAGAAGCGACGTCATCCTGACCACTGTTTTCTTCGTCTTCCTGAGAATCAATATGCGGGCAGACCCAGTATGCCTGGGCACCGTTCAGACACTGCTGCTTGATTCTCTGTATAATCGCCTCTTTTTTATTTTCTCCTATTACCGCGGTGATAATCGGTTTTCTGCCGGATGGCAGCTCGTTCAGAGTGGAAACATCCAGATCTGAATATAAGGCCAGCTGCTGGGTTCTAGGAATAGGAGTTGCAGTCATTACCAGCTGGTGCATGGCGCTGCCCTTGGGAGCTTTTCTCAATAAGGCTATGCGCTGACCGATTCCAAAACGATGCTGCTCATCGATTACCGCCAGTGCCAGCTTAAAGTAGCTTACCTCGGCCTGAAAAACACTGTGGGTGCCGATTATAATGCTGGCCTCTCCGCTCTGAATCTGTTCGAGCGTAGTTTTTCTTTCAGCTCTGGTCTGCGAAGAGTGCAGATTGACTACGTTTATATCCAGAGGAGACAGCAGTTCTTTAAATTTTTTGAAGTGCTGTTCTGCCAGAATTTCAGTCGGAGCTAGAAGAACGCTTTGGCAGCCGGCTCCATGAGCCTGCAGACAGGCTAAAAGGGCAACCAGGGTTTTTCCTGAACCTACATCGCCCTGCAGGAGCCTCAGCATAGGAACTTTTTTCTGTAAATCAATGCAGATTTCTCTAAAGGCATTTTCCTGAGCGTTCGTGAGAGAAAAACTGAGCGTCTTTTTAAATTTTTCGTGCAGTAGCGGATCAAATGGAATATTTATGCTGGATCTTTTGGAATTTTTAAGCTTTATAGACTTTAAGGACAGCTGATAGGCGATAAGTTCTTCAAAGCAGATCCTTTTGAAGGCGGGCAGCAGGGAAAAAATAATCTGTGAACTGTCTTCAGGCGGCAAGGGAGCGTGAACGCCGCGGATAGCTTCAGACAGAGTCATGCCAAAAGGGTTAAGCTCTGCTGGCAGCAGTTCTGTAAGCTGTATGGAGTTTAGATTTGCCACCACGCCCTGAATGATTTTTCTGAGCGTTGTCTGGGGGATTTTGCCAAAGGTATGGTAAACAGGTGTCAGAAAATCTTCTAAAACCGGAGTCTGCCCCCTTTTAAAAAAGGTTACCTGGGGATGCTGCAGAGATATTCTTCCTGATGGAGTATATCTTGCAATACCAAAAGCCAGCAGTTCGGCATTAGGTACAAATCTCTGCACAAGGCTTGGATAGGGATTGAAAAAAACAGCCTCCAGTGCTCCGCTGTCGTCCTGCAGACCTACGGTGAATATGCGCATACGGCCGTTGCTGCTTATGTGATTTCTGGTTCCTATTACTCTGGCGGCTATCTGGACATAATGTCCGTCGGCAATAACTGAACTTATAGGTACGATTTTGGTTTTATCGATATATCTAAAAGGAATATCCAGTAAGACATCAAATAAGTTATGAAAATTTGCATCAGCAAATTTCTGGGCGAGTTTTACCCCTATTCCTTTTACAGTAGAAATATCTGAGCTTGTATAAAAAGCGTCGTCCACAAAGTTACCTATATCTGTATGCAGTTATAACTGTCTATATAAAATCAGAGCAGCTGCTTTATGAAGATTGATGCCTTGAAGCGTTTCACCTTGGTGAGCAGTTTTTTAACTTCTTCAGGGTAATTCTCGAACGGTTCAAGATCCCCAGCTCCTGAAAGCTGCGTGGTTCTTTTCAGTATGTACTGCTGTTCGTGTCTGAATTTCTCTAACAGCATATTAGACTGATCGTATATAACAAGACCATTTTCAAGATCTAAGCCCCAGGCTCTTGGATTTAAATTATTGCCTGTAATAAGAGCATAGTTCCTGTCAATATAAAGACCTTTTACATGATAGGTGTTTATGCCGTCTTTCCAGAGCATGACCTTTAATTTCTCGTTATTTATGCACTCTGTGTTTTTGCTGAGGAAATCCTTTAAGTTCTGCTCGTAAATATATGGAACCGCGCCAACAGCCGAGAATTTCTCATCCGGCCTTATAAAGAAGTCATTAGCTGTTTTATCACCAATGACGATAGTTACGCTTACACCTCTTTTAAGAGCATTTTCTATTGCTTTTACAATAAGCTTGGGCGGATTAAAGTATGGCGTGCAGATAAAGATGCTCTCTCTTGCCACACCTAAGAGCCACATTATGGTTCTGTTAAGCTGATTGTTTCTTTTTCCTAATCCGGCAATAGGAGTGATTCCTATCTGGTTCTTCTTTAAGTGGCTGTTGCTGAAGCTGTACTGCACGGTTGTCAGGTGACGCTGCAGCTGGCGGATCTCTTCTCGGATTTCTTTGGAGCTTTTTACTTTTCCCTGTGAGAAATCCTGTACCGCGTAATTCTGATGGAAGGCAGCAGTTACATAGTCGCACATGGCATCAGCCAGTGCCTGACTTCTGATTTCATGGTAGCGGTCGAGTCTGTATTTGTTGTTATAGCCAAGATAGACGTCATTCACGCTGGCGCCTGAATACAGCACGGTATCGTCAAATACAAAGCCTTTTAAATGCATGACTCCGAAGATTTCGCGGCGCTTGACCGGAACTCCGTAGATAGCAGGCGGAGTATCGGTAGAGGTTGCCAGTTTGTAGTACAGTTCACTGTTGCCAAGAGAAGGAGCCTTGCCGATAAGCCCGCGCTGAGCGCGATGAAAATCCACGTAGATTCTGATGTACAGCTTAGGATTTTTCTGCTTGGCCTCGTATAAGGCATTGAGCACTTCACGACCGCATTCATCATCCTGCAGATAAAGCATAGTCATCATGATGCGTTCTTTTGCCGACGCAATCAACTCCAGGATACGACGATGAAAGTGAGTAGGAGACTCTAGAATGTCGTAGTCGGTGGCATTGATCGCTATTGTAGGCAGCTGCTGTAGTCGGGTCTGACAGTAAAGCTGTCCTGGAAGATTCTTATTCCACAAAAACATAAAATCTCCTAGAAAGATTCAGTAGCACGATTCAGCCAGTTTATCTCTGTATCTGTGAGAGTGGCAACGGTGTTACTGATCACGTGGTTAATGTTCTGATGGTAATTATTTATCCATTCTCTTTCTTTGGTAGTAAGCATTTCTTTAACGATTAGCCTAGTATCAAAAGGAACCATGGTCAATGGGGCAAAACACAGCATATGCTGAAGACCTGGCTGGGAACATTCCTGAACTACCAGCAGATTTTCAAGCCTGATGCCGTAGTTACCTTCTTTATAGAATCCAGGCTCGTCAGAGATGATCATACCTGCCATAAGCGGGGTAGTGGACTGATGGCTGGAGATTGCCTGCGGTCCTTCATGTACTGACAGCAGATGGCCTACTCCGTGGCCGGTGCCGTGAGCATAATCAAGGCCGTGATCCCATAAAGGTCTTCTGGCTATGGCATCTATCTGCATGCCGGAGGTTCCCTTTGGAAAGATTAAAGTAGCCAGCGAAATATGCGCTTTGAGCACAATGGTGTACATACGCATAATTTCATCGCTTACCTCAGGTCCTACCAGCACAGTTCTGGTTATGTCGGTAGTGCCATCCATATAGTGTGCGCCGCTGTCTATAAGATAAATGCTGTCAGAGCCAAGCTTTTTAGGCTCTTTAACAGTCAGGTAATTATAGTGAGCCATAGCCGCGTTGGCGCCTAAGGCAGAGATAGTATCGAAGGACGGTTCTATATAGTCCGCCTCTACTTTTCTAAATGATTCCGCTCTGTCTGCGAGCACGGCTTCATCGATATCACCTACGCGGCGTAAAAAACTTTCCTGATCTTTGAAATTTGCAATATCCGTTATGTCATCAAGCCAGGAGAGGAATCTGCACATTGCAACGCCGTCTTTTAAGTGGGCATTGAATTCACCGGCAATTTCTATCTCATTTTTACAGGCCTTTGGCAGCAGGCATAAGCCAAGCCCCTCCATGACCTGAGCGCCGCCGTCGTGCAGAGTCGATAAAATGTGCGCATTTACACTTTTAGGATCGGCATAGACGTTGGAAGAAGAGGAGCACAGTCTCTGCAGCACCTCGTCGAATCGGGATTCAGGGAAGATATCAACATGCCCAAAGTGTTTTTCAAGTTCCTGAGGATCGGTATCTATCAGGTGCTCATCATCTATATACCATTCCAGAGCTTCGTTGGAATAGGCAACCATTCGACAGTTAACAACTGGAAGACACGGTCTGTCATGACCTCTGATGTTCAGAAGCCAGCAGATACTTTCAGGATCGCAGATGATAGTGGCATCAAGATCGCGCTCTCTTAATTCAAGAGCTAAGTTGTGCTTTTTCTGTGAGCTTGGCTCTCCGTTGAACTCGTCAGGGAAAATCTCGACCTTGGAGCAGGTTTTCTCTGGTCTGTCGGTCCAGATAGAATCAATCACATTTTCTTTTACTGGAACCAGTTCTATATCGTTTTCTGCCAGGTCATTCTGGAGATTTATGAACTCGTTGTAGCTGATGCAGTTTAAATCGATTCCTACCTTGCTGCCTTTTTCAAGTACTGCATTGAAGTAGTCTGCAGGGTAGATGGCAGGGTAGTTGAAAATGTCAAAAGAATCTAAGTCTACCTGCTCTTTTACCTGTATAAGGTATCTGCCGTCTACAAAAATAGCGGCAGTATGCTGAACCGGTATTTTTTCATGATGCTGACCTGTAATGACAGTGTCCTGTTTTATGGTCACCGCTGTTTTTCTGCAGATGGCAACATATCCTGCAGAACCTGAAAAGCCGCTGATGAATTTTATGCGTTCACAGTCTGGCGTAAGTTCATATGATAGGTATTCATCATCATGTGTTACAAGTAGTGCGTCAAGCTTAAGCTGCTCTAACTGGTCATTAAGAGCGGCAATCCGCTGTTTATATATAAGATGATTCGATTCTGTCATAAAAATTTTACAGCTCTAAAAATCAGTCTGTGTTCAGTGTGCTAAGAATAAGTATTATCTAATTATGCAAATGTTAGCACAGTGATGAAAAAGAACAATATTGCGTCACTTCTTAGGAGTTCTGAAAGCCCACAGCCTGTTCAAAAGAAAGTTCACAGGAATTGTTATAAACAGGATAAGCAGAATGGCTAAGTACTTGCTTATGCCGAAGTATTCTATAAGCAGAATAGAAAAGGCATTGGTTAAAACAATTCCGGAAAAGGCATAGGAGGCGTAGCATTTGAGCAGCGCAATCAGGTTGTCTTTAAAGGTTCCCTTGAAATTAAATACGTAGTTTCTATGCCAGTAGAAGGCCCATAGAACACTTAACAGGAACGCTATTAAATTTGCGTAGATGTAGTCATAGCTGACTGCAAATTTTTCCAAAAAGTAAACTGAAACTAAGAAAATTGCATAAGACAGTAGGGTTGAGGATACTCCCACAAGACCAAATCTTATGATTTTTCTTAATTCACTAAGCTGGCTGCTGCTAAGCTTCTTTTCTAGACTAAACAGATACAAGTTTGAATAATCTCCAGACAATTGAAAAAATTCTGCCGGCAGGAGGCTGCGGCAGAATTTTAAATCAGGCTGACGCGGCGGTTAACTGTTTATTATCCAGTAATCCAGGATAAGCACAATTATCCAGGATATATTGTGAATAGTTGTGCCTAAGGCTATATATTTCCTTTCCCTGGCCAGCTTCTGTCCGTCGCTTATATGAATGACGCTGCGTATGGTTGAAGCGCCTAACGGCAGCAGGGCAACTAGCAGAATGAAAATTTCCCACGGCTTGTGAGAGTAAAAGCACGCAGCGGTTGAGGCAAAAAATGTCACTGCAAACAGGGCAATCATGTAGACAGCAGACATGTTGTAGCCCAGCCTCGAGGCGATGGTCATTTTTCCATGGGCTCGGTCTTCTTCAATATCTCTGACACTGGAAACATGCAGCAGCATCACTGATTCAGCCCCCACAGAGAAGCTGATGAAAATGGTGTCTGGGAAAACGTCTAAGCCGCTGTCACTTGCTGAAGTGATCAGGATCTGAGAGCCAATCACGGCGACTACACCGAAGAATATAAAGACGGCCAGATCTCCAAAGCCCTTATAGCCATAGGCCATTCCCAGGGTATAGAACAAGGAGGCCAGTATGGAAATTACACCTAAAAATATGAACCAGGATAAAACCTGAAGGTTATTGCCAACCGCCAGAGCTACCGCAATAAAGCCTACAAAAGCGCTTAGCATGGTTACGCAGGCCATGCCTTTTCTTAGCTGAGCAAGAGAAATTGCCCCTGACATAACCGCTCTGATTGGTCCAAGGCGGTTTTCGGTGTCGGCGTTTTTGCAGGCATCGCCATAATCATTTGCAAAATTGCAGAGGATCTGCAGGAGTACTCCTGTGATAATTATGGCTACGGCTGTCGTAGCAGTATAAAAAGATACTGTTCCATAATAAAAACCTAAAGCACAGCCTAATGCACAGTTCGTGAAGCCTAGTAAAAGCGTTTTGGGTCTTGTTTCGTTTATCCAATCGCGTAACATCTTGTGGGACCTTAATGTACAGGAATTCGTATTAAAAATATTAACTGACTGATACTAATAGTTATCTTGTCAGTTATTGCTGCTTAATCTGCAGTTTATAAAAATTTACTGATAAAACATTTGTAATTTTATCATTATGTTGGTGTCAGTTGGAGAGAAAAAGAATCCTTATACTCCTTTTCTGGTATAGAGTCTAATTATTATCCAAATGTAAGAGGCAATTAAGGTATAATCTGCAACTATTCTATAGATACATTACAAGGTAATACAATGTTATTTGATGATCCAGCATTAAAGTCTCTAAAAAAGCAGTTTGACAGTAATAAAGAACGAGTAGAAGGCGTTGTAAAAGCTACCGACAGAGGATTTGGCTTTCTTGAATTTGATAAGGAATCCATTTTTATTGCTCCTAATGATATGAAGAAGATCATGCAGGGAGACAGGATATCTGCGGTAGTGGAAGAAGATGCCCAGGGCAGAAAAAAGGCCGTTCCTGAAAAACTGCTGTCAGCTGGATTAGACAGATTTATCGGTAATGTGCTGTATGTGAGCGGCAAACTCTGCATAATCCCTGAACACCCTAGTATTTCTGTAAAGATAGGCTGTACAGATAAACGCTCTGATAAATCAGCAGCATTAAATAACGGAGATTTTGTTGTCTGCAGACTTACATCTCATGCCTTAGAGAAGAACGGCAGCTTTAGAGCAGACATAACCGAGCTTGTGTGCAGAAAAACTGAGCCTAAGGCTCCATGGCTGGTGTCTTTAAGACGCTATGATCTGCCTCTTGCTGAGCCTGCTGATGCAGAATTCTCATTTTTAGAGACAGATCTGCCAAGGCAGGATCTTACCAGTATTCCTTTTGTTACCATAGACAGCGAGCATACAGAGGATATGGATGATGCCCTGTATGTTGAAAAGACCCCAGAGGGTTACATTCTGTACACCTCGATAGCTGATCCTACCGGATATATAGCGGAAGGCTCAGAGATAGACAGAATTGCTCAGACCAGAGGCTTTTCCATCTATCTTCCTGGCAAGGACATTCCTATGCTTCCAAGGATCCTGTCTGAAGATCTGTGTTCATTAAGACAGGGTGAAAACAGGCCTTCAGTAGTCGGTAAGTTTTATATAGGCACCGACGGCGCAATTGATTTTGACAGGACCGAGTTCTGCCTTGCTACCGTGTGCTCTCACGGCAAGCTCTCCTACAATGCCGTTTCTGATTATCTCGAAGGAAAGGCTGACTGCGAATTCAAACCAGATGAAGAGATAGCTTCTGTTCTAAAGATGCTGGTAGAACTTACCAATCTGCGCCATTCCTATCGTTCTTCGCATGCTGCCGATTTCATAAATAAACCTGATTATGATTTTGTATTAACTCAGGACGGGGCATTAGATCACATAGAGGTCAATCACCGCAGAATATCAAACCTGATAGTAGAAGAGTGCATGATTGCCTCTAATATAGCTGCAGGCGAATTCTTAAGCAAAAAGCTTAATGCCGGTATTTTCAATACACATAAGGGCTTTGACTTAACCAGGAAGAAAGAAATTCTTGAACTCTTAAAGCAGGAGCAGTATCCGGAGGAGAATACCGATATTGCTTCAATTGCAGGTTACAACGCAATCAGGCGCTTTGCGATAAGTAATCAGAATTTTTATATGGATGCGCGTGTCAGAAAACTCCAGGAGTATTCGCAGATCAGCATTGTGCCTGCACCGCACTATGCCTTAGGCGTAGAGAATTACGCAACCTGGACATCTCCGATAAGAAAATACGGCGATATGATAAATCACAGGCTTATTAAATCGATAATCGTAAGCTCTGAGCATCCAAAAATGCCTGATGACGATACCCTGTCGGCAATGAATACCGCAAGAAGGACCAACAGAATGGCCGAGCGCGACGTAAAAGACTGGCTGTATGTTGATTATTTAAGACCTGAAATAGAGAAGAAAACCGTATTTACCGCCGAACTTTTTGACGTGAGCCGCGGCGGACTCAGGGCGTTTATTAAGGAAAACGGCGCCATGGCTTTTATTCCGTTCAGTTACATTGCGTCTCAGACAGAAGATCTGCAGTTAGACTCTGATGCAGGAAAAGTACTGGTAAAGGGAGAGACTGAACTCAAGCTTGCTGATGAGTTTAAGGTAAGAGTTGTGGAAGTTGAATCGGATACTCACTCCATTACCGCAGCTCCTGCTGAACCTGTCGGCGGACTGATGCTGCCAGACATTGAGAAATTAAAAAAGGAGAAAAGCTCTTTCTCCTCTAACGGTTCAGGCGGCAGACGTCGCTAGTTTTCTGAACCTTATCCTTATAAAAAAACAGTTTCTGCAGCTACTGCAGAAACTGTAGTCTTAAAGAATCTGCATTATTTAGCAGTAATTCCTGAATATCTTAAAAGCGCATCAACAGTTGGCTTTCTGCCTCTAAACTTGGTAAAGGCTTTTATAGGATCACAGGCACCGCCCTTGGCAAGAATATTAGCCTTGAATGATTCTCCGACCTCCGGGTTGAGAATTCCTTCCTCTTCGAATCTGCTGAAGGCATCAGCGGCTAAAACTTCGGCCCATTTGTAGCTGTAATATCCAGCAGCATAGCCGCCGGCGAATACATGGGTAAAGTTATTCGGGAATCTTGCATCCTTAAACTGAGGAATAACTGCAATTTTATCTTTTACTTCCTTTAAGATCTCAAAGATTCTGGCACCTTTCTGAGCGTCATATTCCAGATGAATTCTAAAGTCGAAAATTGCAAATTCCAGCTGTCTTAACATGGCCATGGCTGACTCGAAGTTCTTGGCAGCCAGCAGACAGTTAAGCTTGTCGGCAGGGAGCGGCTCCTGCGTGTTTACGTTGCAGGAAAGGAAGTTCAGTACTTCTTCCTGC
>AUXO018431712.1_pt1 | contig 20295 bp, 18 predicted proteins | sample 768731 | NCBI WGS metagenome assembly AUXO01 (sample SAMN02715735, study PRJNA202380) | gut metagenome | biome: sheep rumen | host: Ovis aries | place: New Zealand: Palmerston North
GATGGTTGATAAACTCCTCAAGGTTTTTCTCAAAACCATTCACATTAGGCCCTAGAGGTACAACCCAATTGGTATCAAATGCCTCTTTGATAAATTTCATCTCCTCGCCCGATTCACTCATGTGAGCCAAGCAAAGTAATATTCGTTTGTTTTTGATCATAGTAATTATATTGTGCCTTAACACAAGAAATATTACAACTGAAAGTAATGCACGCTTTCTATGTTTTTTATTTTTTAAAAAAAGTTATACAAACGTATTTATAATCTATGATGTACCGTTCAACGGAGTCTGAATAAAAACATTTCTTTAAAAGACTTAATTTAAATTGAACGAATTAATCTGCTATTTTGGAGAAATAAAAGTATTATCCATAGTATAATCACGAGTTATAATATCTAACCCTCTCATTACACATACACTGTTAGGTGGAACATCACATGTAACAATAGCATTCGCTCCAATACGACATCCATCTCCTATATTAACTGGACCAATTATCTTTGCTCCAGCTCCAATATACACGTTATCTCCTATTGTAGGAGAACCATTGCGAGAACCAACGGACGTGTTTGAGCCTATGGTTACTTGTTGGAATATCACACAATTCTTCCCAATTACAGCATTTTTGCTTATGAAAATACCATTTAACCCATGCGGAAAAATTGGCATTGATTTTATATTTGCTTCTTCACTTATCCATGAATTATTATATCTTAAAACAGCCATATATAAGGCATCACGAAACAATGTGTGTTTTTTCAACAAAGCCGTACGAAGTCTCCAAAAATCACATCTGTATAAAAGATAATAGAGGAGATTTGTATTATCACAAAGCAACGAACAAATTAAATTCTTAAATCTTCTAGAAAAAGCAGACATGTTAAAAAGTTCTAATTGTTGATAGGATGGTTTAATCAAATGTTTATCTTTTTACTAAATAATCACATTTTGCATAAGTCTCTCCATAACGAGGTTGAAGTTCTGCAAGGTTAAAAGATTCTCCTTTTGCCCATGCGATTAATGCTCCAGGAAAATTGACTCCAGCTTCATATGAAAAAGGGAATCCCCCACCAAATCGTGGATTTAGCTCAAGAACATAATATTCTCCATCTTCTTCAAGAATATCACAATCTAGATTACCTATGTGCTTTAGAGCTTTTCCTATTTTAGCACCCATTTCACGAATATTATAGTTGTCTATAGTAATAGCTTTATCTGTCTCTCCTGCTCGCATAGCAAGTTTTTGTTTTACGGAAACAGCAACATTGTTACCATTAAAGTCATTCATTATGTCTAATCCATACTCTTTCCCTTTAATATACTGTTGAATCAGAATATACTCATCTCCAATAGAAGCAGTTGCAAGGATTGATTTCTTCACCTTCTTCAATAGAATGGAATAAACATCAAATAGTTCTTCCATATCCTCAACTACTTCAATTCCAATAGATCCTGAGCCCCAACGTGGTTTAAGTATTAGAGGAAAAGACAATTCTTTTTTATCTATTGCTTCTTTAGCAAGTTCAAAACAAACATATGTTTTAGGGGCTTTTAATCCTAATGAAATAACAAAATCTGCTGTCTTGACTTTATCAAAGCAAACATCAATTACTTCAGGAGAAGAAATCACAACATTCACTCCTATTTCTTCAAAAAGATGCTTATGTTTAGCTAATATAGGAAGCTCAAGGTCATTTAAAGAAATAATCATGTCAATATGCTCATTCTTGCATACTTCAAGAAGTTTTGATATATAATTATCAGCATATACTGCTGGTAACTGAACTGAAACATCAGCTGCAGAAAGAGCAGGTGCAGAGAGCTGCATGTCTCCACCAATTATTTTGTCATTTGAACCAAGTTGTTCTTTGAAATATTTAAGCAGATAAGTCCTTCTGCCTGCACATGTAAAAAAAATATTCATAGTATCAATAACTTCTATTTACTAGTTGCCGGCAAACCAGCAACAAACGTTTCTTAACACTTTTTATCTGATAATAAATATCAATCAATAAATAACTGAATTACAGCATCCGAACCTGATACGCCAATTAGACTGAACTGCCATATCTGGAAATTGACCAAGCTTGTCTCTGAAACCAATCTGATGGCTTCCATGGCGCATAAAACCTAAACGCTTCAAACGTCGCTCAATTTCTGAATCCTCAGAAATAGTCGTTGCATGATAGCAGTCGGATGGATATGTGTTCCAAGCAAGCAAGTTGATATCTATCTCTGTGAGTTGTGAATCTACAGATCCCCACTCACATAGTACACCATGGCGAAACGAACCTAAACGCCCCACATTTTCTAGTAGACGAACTTTAGTAAGAAAGAATCCTACAGGATTGTCACTTTTATCGTAAATAGCATAAAAATGCTGGCTATCTTCTGGCTTACCAGATAGATTATAATTAAGGCACCACTGTAACCACTCTCGGTTATGTACCTCAGCATACTTGTGTCCATCTTCTAAACACATTTTTTCCGCCCAAATAGGAATCTCTTTAAGTTCAGATAAGCGGTATCGAGCATAAATCTTTTTCAATTTAAATCGATTGGGTAAATTAATAACAGTCAAAATGCCATTTGCCACAGCAGTAAGCGCCTTTTGCAAAAAAGAAGGAATACCTAAACGCTTCATAATTGGTGCTGCATTAACAATCTTAACATATTGTGGAATGTCGAAGATTGTACATCCATACTCTGGCTTACTCATAATAGATAAACATGCTGGGGAAAGTAATGAGCAAATATACACAGGATATTCATCATTAGTAAGTGTATATCTGTTTATTTTTGAACCGATTCCTTTCCCTCTCTGGCTAGAATCAACTTCTGTGCTGCCAGAGGATTGAGCATTGATAACTTGATCTCCTGCTTTTATTTGTGTACCATACAGAAGATGCCTACCAACAACATCTCCTCTGTCCACAGCTAACATTATTGCCGTTTTCTCTGGTTGTCGATTGAACGGACTATTAAGAAATGTGCGGCTTACATTATCATCAACAAAAGCCGCCAGACCATAGCGGTCATTGTCTGTTAGCCAATTACCTTGACTTAATTTGTCATAAGAGATAAGTTTAATGTCAACTTCGCTCATTGATTCTGATATTAAAAAAATAATTTATAATTCAACCATTATGCTTTTTGCAATTAGTTGCCAAATGCATAATATTGACGTTTATTATATGAAGCATGTTTCATTTTTCTAATCCATTGCAACACTTCAGCTGTTTGATCACCAAAGGCTGGTACACCATGTGTCATTTGAATTGCGTATATAGTGCCATTTAAAATATTACACTCAATCAAAACTGGTTCGCATTCTGTATCAATTGTAAAATCCCAATAAACCATACCAACTTGCGGCATCATTTGATGCATGCGAATTGCAGCATCACATACCTTTTGAAATCCATTAATTACATGGCCCTTGAATAAGAAACCAGTATCAGGATGAGTAAGTATGCATGTGTTGTATGGCATTACAGCCTTTTCGGTCAAAGACCCATCAGCATTAACACCAAGGAACATGCCACCTGCGGCTCCATTGTCAACCACAGCCCCTCCCTGTCCAACTCGCATAAATACAGGTAGTTGAATGAATTTTTCTTTCCAACGATATGTTATCACCCGGAATGTGTTAACCGCATTAGGATATATTTTTGCAATACTGTTATGGCATTCTATCTTATTCTGTATGACAAAATTGGATCCAAGCCCTTTCAATACTTCTTCTATATTTGAATCTTTAGCCTCGTTGAAATTAGCAACAAAGCAACCTCTTCCACCATATGAGCCCGTTGAAGATTTGCAAAAGACCTCACCATTTAATTTTAAAATATCTTTTGCTTGCCGTTCATTTACTATTCGACTATCTCCATCGCGCATAATTCCATATGTTTTTGATAGAATAGTTCGTGGCATTTTAACTCCTGCAGAAAATGCAATGAAGGGTAAAACATTTTTATCTTCAAAAACAAATGCATAGTGGCGATTCATGTTTATAAAAAACTCAAAATATGGATGAAGTAGCAAATTAGGGAAGTATTGTGGATTGAAAACACCAGAATGGGCCGAAAAATACTGATGCCATATATACGGAATCTTCTCTCCATAGTTTGTCATATAAAAATCATCAATAGCTTCCTTATTCTCTTTGGTAAGTGGAAAAGTTTCAGCTACTTCTCGAAAACGAGGATCTTTGATATTTTTCAACTCACGTTTGGCGTACTTTTTAGTCCGCAAAAAATCTTCCCCCCATAATATTGAATTTCTGATACTCATGTGTCTATGGCTTGTATTATTTATTCGTTTACATTTAATCAACACAATCTTCAATGGTTTTAAAACCATAAACGGTCGGAATTCCTGTTTTCATCGGGATGGTAAGATCAGTGCTGTCAAGTAACAAATGGTTATCATCACTAATGATTTTCTCACCACGCATCAACTGAGCCCAACGCAATACTTCATCTATGGTTGGCGTTTCAACGTTAAGTTGCTCAGCCATCCATTTAGCTATGCAGTTGCCATAAAATATATCATCCAAGAAAAAACGATGTGTTCTATCAATCTGCCACTTACCATTTTCATTTAGAGCCACAGGGGTGGCAATTGCGTCTAGAGTTCCAAAGTCTGTAAACGACGCTTTGATATCTGTAATTCCTTCATTGTAACCAAATTGTTCCAACTCCATATAATCACGCATATAAGAGAAGTCTTTATCTTTAAAGTTGGACTTGAACTCGTTACGAATTAAAGTGTATTCAGCATCTATAGATTTCAATATATCTGCAGACAAATCATCCCAGTCCTTATAAAACCATGGTACATCTTCTTTTTTGTCCCATTCCTTACCATAAACCTTATATAAGCCAAGACAACGAGAAGTGTGGATAATCTGGTTGTCTGCCGAAAGAGTTAATGATATGAAATTTGGGCTCTGCTCAACCCTCTCATGAACTATTTTATTTTCACAGATAGGTTTAATTAATTCTTTTGTAATTTGCCCGAAATAATGGCCTGGGGCTACGGCGGCAAAATTTGCAATTTTAGAAACGCCATACACCACACCTATATGTCCATATTCCTTAATACGGCAAATCCAAGGAATTAAACCAAAAGCAAAGGTGACAATATTGTTAAGACCTTGTTCCTTTTTGATTTCATCTACCATCCAATTCCATCCGCCTTGACTATAGAGAGTACACAGGAACACTTCTTTCTCTTTATTAAGGTAAGGCGCAATATCGTGTAGAGCAACACGATACTTATGAACTGGCATACAAAAAACCACATAGTCTGCATCAGGAAATAATTCGCTTGGATTGTTCGATGCCAAAATTATATTTCCATAACTAGTGTCAAGAAGATTGCCATTGGCATCTTGCCATTCTAAATTGATTGTATTAGACCATTGAGAAGGCCGTGAGGTATAAACATATACATCAAATATTGAATCCCTCAGAAATGGTATTAAGATGTGAGAGCTGTTTCCTCCCCCACATACGACGAGTTTCTTTTTTTTCATTATTCATTATTTTTATCGTTAAACAATTCTCTGGGATCCAATTTAGAATACAGTAAAGATTCCCCATTCTCATCAAAGACATCAAAGATTCTATTAATATAATTGACTTTTTCAATTACATCTTCTTTTGAATCCAAAACTATTTCTGCATTTGCTATTGGTATATCAACTATTCTATCTTTCACATAATGATATCCAACATCATGATACTGTTGTAACTCTACACAGCAAGGCATTCTCTTGATTTCTTCCAATCCATGTATCTCAGCTATTGTTTTATCAGAACCTTTTAATAAATAGTTGCAATCTAAAGCAAATTTTCCTTTGTATTTTGCAATATCAATTGGTATGTTCTCAATTTCATCAGTCATTTTGCCGGTCAAGGCGCAGTTAATAATCATATCTAAGGCATTGTATCCCAAACATGCTTTTTGATGATTATAATAAGATCCTCCAAGTCTGCAGCCCATTTCATAGAATGTGATTTTATCATTTGATGAAAATCCTTGTAAAAATAAAACACCATCAGTAAAACCAAGTGCTTTGAACATATTGATGACCTTATTATTGACTGTCGTAAGATACCTTTCAATATACTGGGATGGAGAAATACTAATACTGGAATAATTAACGGCGCTTCCTCTATCTGGTGTCATATAGCGATCAAACATTGAAAGAAGTCGGTATTTACCATCAACAGCTATATAATCGAGTAAGAACTCTCGGCCAGTTATATAATCTTCAATAAGAGCATTATGTGAAGCAGAGAAAGATAATGCCTCTTCAAAACGCTCATTTAGTTCCTCGCGATTATTACAAACACTCGCACCGCGTGAGCCGCTACTATCCAATGGCTTAACGAAAACAGGATAATTGATTTTAGCATAAATCTCATCCGTAATACGATCTCCAACTAGATAAGTTTGAGGAACTGGAACACCATGCTCACAACATGCTTCTTTAAATGCTATTTTATTTGTACTAGTTTCTATCATCTTGGGAGTAAAATAACAAGGCAATCCCAACTCTTTACATACATCATAGCAAGGCTGCATAAGAATATCAACAAAGCCTGTTGTAACGCCATCTACTTTCTCTCTCCTACATAAATCAACTAATGCAGGAACATCTGTAGCACTTATCAGTTCAAACTGATTAGCATATTTTCTTGCTGGAGCATCTGGATTATAGTCTGCAACAATTACATATAATCCCAGCTCCTGTGCACGTTTAACAATGTCACTTTCAAGTATCAGACCTCCTAATACTAAAAGTTTTTTCCCTTTAAATCGTTCCATATAAATATTATTTTATTTTTTTTGACATTTCTTTTCTTTCTTCATCAAGATACATGCCTGTTGGAATCACTTCAATATCTTTTCTGTTTATAACATTGATTATAGTTTTATATACAATCTTCATGTCATTTATGAAAGATAGATTCTCCACATATAAGGCATCCAATTCAAGTCTGCTGTTCCAATCCCTTTTGTTACGTCCATTAACTTGAGCAAGCCCTGTCATACCAGGCCTTACAGTATGTCTAAGTTTCTCCCTTTCAGTATAATAAGGAAGATATTGAGGAAGTAAAGGGCGCGGCCCAACAAATGCCATATCTCCTTTTAAAATATTTATTAATTGGGGTAACTCATCTATACTAGTACTGCGAACAAACTTACCAGCTTTTGTTAGACGGAGATCATCATCGATAAGATTTCCTTCGGCATCACGTTCATCTGTCATAGATTTAAACTTAATAACCTTGAAAATCTTCTCATCCTTACCAGGTCGCTCTTGAAAGAAGAATGCACCAGCTCCTTTGTTTGCAAAAAACAACCAAACTGTAACGAATAACAAGATTGGCGATATGCAAATAAGCATTATAAGTGCTAATAAGAAATCTATTAAACGTTTAAAAAAGTACTTATACATTATTTTAAGCTATTATAAACCTGTAGAATTTCATTCCAGATTCTAATGCGTTCATAACGAGATACAATCATTTCACGAGCATTCTTAGCCATATTTTTGACTTCTTCAGGATTATCAATAAACCATTCCATCATATTAAATAAAGATTGCTCGTTTTTTGCGGGAATAATTCGACCATTAATCCCTTCTTCGATGATTTCATTACATCCATTAATATCTGTAACTATAGATGGTAGTCCCATAGATCCAGCTTGCATTACCACATTAGGAAAACCTTCACGGTAGCTAGGAAATACCAAAGCATCTGCAGCCATCATAAATGGTCTCACATCTTTCTGCCACCCCATAAAAATAGCAGAACTGTCATTTTTAAAGAAAGCAACATTTTCAGGAGCAATAGGGTCAAGTTTAGACTCATACTCACCTACCATTATTAATTTGCAATTAAGATGGTGTGAAACGAGTTTTCTCATGCTATCAACCAATTCATTAATGCCTTTATCCTTCACAACTCTCCCTACAAAGATAAATGCAAAATCATTATCAGTAATACCTAACTCTTCTCTCCATTTTTTACGATCCTTGCCCGTATCAGAAATAGTTTTCTCGACAGAAAAATGCCCTGTATCAATACCATTACTGCTTCCATTACCAATAACAGTCATCTTCTTGGAATTACAAAGATGTAATTCTTCCATGGTCTTCCTCATATTAAATGAATTCGGAAAAACTTGAGTAGCGCATGAATTTGTGAGTCGCTCCATGGCATTGAGGACCTTTCGATACATTCCACTATATACAAGTAATGGGAGACCTGCCGTAGTATGTAACCTATGTGGCACTCTCGCAAGTTTTCCAGCTAACATACCAAGTAATCCTGCTTTTGGCGTATGTGTATGAACAATAAAAGGCTTTTCTTTACGAAAAACTTTATAAATCTGTATCAGAGCCTTCAAGTCTTTCCATGGAGATGTGTGACGCTCCATATTAACACGTATTCCACGGATATCACCTTGCTCATGAAGCATCTCGTCAAAACATGTATCATCTGAGGATAGTGCTACCATTTCGTATCCATGTTGGGACATAAACTTCAATTGATTCTGCAACAATCCTCGCATTGAGCTAGGAATTGTTGTCATTCGAATAATCTTCTTTTTAGAGTCTGCCATCAATTATGTCTTTTTCAAGGATACCCTTAACATCGAAGATAACATTTTTATTATTACATAAAGAATTGATATCTATACCAATAAACTCTTTGTGAGCAACTGCCATTATAAGAGCATCAAACTTTTGAGATGGCAACTTGTTGATAATTGTAACTCCATACTCACGTTTAGCTATATCTGGATTTGCCCAAGGGTCATATACAGTTATGTTGACATTATACTCTTGCAATGAGCGATAAATATCTACAACCTTAGTGTTACGGACATCTGGACAATTCTCCTTGAATGTGAATCCCATTATCAGAATGTCGCTATTTAGTACTTGTATGCCTTTTTTAAGCATAAGTTTGATGGTCTCATTTGCAACATATTCGCCCATTCCATCGTTCATACGGCGGCCTGCCAATATTATTTCTGGATTATAGCCATATCGCTGTGCGCATTGTGCTAGATAATAAGGATCAACACCAATGCAGTGACCTCCAACAAGTCCTGGCTTAAATGGTAAAAAGTTCCATTTTGTACTAGCAGCCTCGAGGACATCTTGTGTGTCGATGCCCATACGGTTAAATATCTTGGACAGTTCATTAACAAAAGCAATGTTGATATCTCGCTGAGAGTTCTCTATTACTTTTGCTGCTTCAGCAACCTTGATGCTACTTGCCTTGTGAGTGCCTGCAGTTATAACACTTGCATAAACATTATTAATCATTTCTGCAACAACTGGTGTTGAACCACTTGTTACTTTTTTAATCTTTTCAACAGTGTGAAGCTTATCACCTGGATTGATACGTTCAGGACTATAGCCCGCAAAGAAATCCTTGTTAAACTTTAATCCACTTACACGTTCTACGACAGGTATACAATCATCTTCTGTGACACCAGGATAAACTGTGCTCTCATAAACCACAATATCGCCATTGCTAATCACTTTGCCAACAGTAGTACTAGCACCGATAAGCGGTGTCAGGTCAGGATTGTTGTTCTCATCAACAGGTGTTGGCACTGCTACAACATAGAAATTACATTCACGTATTGCATTTATGTCAGTTGTGCATTTGAATCCATTTTTTAAAGCTGACTGCAGCAAATCATCTGCAACCTCAAGAGTAGCATCGTGTCCTGACATTAATGCATCAACACGTGCTTGGCTCATATCAAAACCAATAGTCGGGTATTTTGTTGAGAAAAGTCGTGCCAATGGCAGCCCCACATACCCCAATCCAATTACACAAATTTTAATATCTTTCATTTTTATATGATTTAAAGATTTTTCCAATACCATTTAACTGCCTCATGTAAACCATCCTTCATACTGAACTTTGGATCATAGCCCAACAAACTCTTTGCTTTATCAACACAAGCAAGAGAGTGAGGAATGTCACCCACACGGTTTGGTCCATGAGTTGGATTAATTTTCTTGATTTCTACATCAAACTCACCAAGATACTCTCTCAAGTAATCAACCAATTGATTAAGTGTGGTACGCTCACCAAATGCTGTGTTGTAAATTTGGTTTAATGCTTCAGAATTGTCTGTGGTCAATGCAAGCATATTCATTTGAATCACATTATCAATATATGTGAAATCGCGGCTATATTCACCGTCACCATTAATGTTTGGTGCTTCATGGTTCATAAACTGCTTTACAAAAAGAGGTATAACAGCTGCATATGCACCATGTGGATCTTGGCGTCGGCCAAACACATTAAAGTAGCGTAAACCAATGTACTCGATACCATAAGTACGAGCAAAAACATCAGCATAAAGCTCGTCAACATATTTCGTTATAGCGTATGGAGATAAAGGACGACCAATTTTGTCTTCAACTTTTGGAAGAGTTTCGCTATCGCCATAAGTGGAACTGCTGGCTGCAAAAACAAATCTTTTAATGCCAGCGTCACGACTTGCAACTATCATATTCAAGAATCCTCCAATGTTAACTTCATTGGTTGTGATGGGGTCTTTTACCGAACGAGGCACGCTGCCAAGTGCGGCTTCATGAAGGACATACTCCATCCCATCTACAGCTTTTTGACAATCAACAAGATTGCGAATATCTCCTACCTGTAACTCAAAAGTTTCAGGATATTTTTCAAAGAACGGCAATAAATTCTCGATGTGCCCTGTTGCAAAATTATCGAGTACACGAACTATATGCCCATTCTCAAGCAAATACTCTGTGAGGTTAGAGCCAATAAAGCCTGCGCCTCCGGTTACTAATACTTTCATGTAAAATTATCTTTTAAGTTTATTAATTATCATTCTATATTTGCCACCTTTAGTCCTCTCTATCACATCAACATATTCGATAGTGAAATTCATGTTTTTACCAAACCTATTATACATCTCTTCAAAGATATAATGTTCATGCTTTTTTTGCTGATAACGCGATGAATCAACAACAATCTTTATATGTATATGGTCCAGTGTTTCTTGAATAAATTGTATGTTTTTGACAGCATTAGGTAGATTCTTAACTACGTTTGAAAGATTGGCAATACTAATGTGGCCTCTTTCTTTTGAATACAAAGAATCTGCTTGGCGACCGTCAATAGCCTTAATTATTGGAAAAGCATATTTATTCTCAGGCATTTCATCTGGCTCAAATTCTACAATATTGTCACCTATATCATATCTTATAAGTGGTGTGCCGTGAGTATGGAAAGCTGTTACTATTAGTTTTGTGCCATCATCAGTCTTAATATGTTCAAAAACACCAGTATCAAGACATTCATGCATATAGCCATCAGGCATCTGAATTATGAATGGTGCTCCTTCACTTGAAGCATATTGGTCAATAACTGGACAGTCAAAAACTTTAGTCAATATATCCCTATGATGCTGCAAGACAGTCTCTGAAGTGGGAAAAATTGCCATAGGACGGAATGTTGGCTTGATGTCGTTATCATTCATGAATTTTGCGATTTCATATAGTGTTGTAACAAAACCATCCATCTCTAATGGTTTGAAATCGTTTAGATTCTGAATATAATAAGGAATGTTTTCTAAACTTGTAAAAAAACTTGAATATATGCGCTGATGTATGCACCGATTATCGCGCCAAAACACTTTTGCTTTTTGACCCAATGGAATGATGTTCTTACCATTGAAACGAGCATTTCTGTGCTTTAATATATCAAACCCATAAAGACTTTTGAACCATTCAAGATAAGCCATCCTTTTTTGAGTATCTTCAGGAATGCCATAGACTGTCAACGATTTTCCTGTTGTACCACCAGTGTGCCCTTTTCTCGCTTGGTTTTTAGGGATTGTGTAAACCTGTTCAATATTCTCTCTGAGAGTTTCCTTATCAATGATTGGTAGATGAGTAATATCTTCCACCGTTTTAATTCTTGACAAGTCCACATCTTTATAAAATTTTCTATAGAATGGACTTTTCTCAACGGTGAAGTTAAGAAAATCAATGAACAACTCATTTTGAAGTTCTTTCATCTTAGCCACATCAGTGATATCACGCTCTTTCAACCTCCGTAGCTCTTCATGAAAGACATCAGAATATCTTATCTTGTAGAGCTTGTAGCCATACAAACTTATCAATTGGTTTTGAAACCAGATAGGAGAATGAGAATATATTATCTCTTTTATACTCATAATATAAATTATTATTTAAATCGTTGTTGGTGTAACCTTTGGTAAACTTTCTTAGGCAATAAACCCACAATTAATCCTTTAAAGGCTGTATGATAATATCGCAAAGGAATTCCTAAATGCTTGTATACTTCAAGGCGAACTCTAGTTGCATTTAAGCGATCTTTAAATGTCCTTCTTTTTGCTGCTTTCTTATCATCACGCATTTTATAGAGATGCTCATTAAGATTATAGCCTTTATATCCTGACATATAAAATTTATGCCATAAATAATAATCTTGACCTCGACGTAATATATTTTTTACAGTATAATTACCAATATCATTCAATGCAGAACGCCTCATCATTACAGGAGCATGACAGAATGGCGAACCTTTAATAAAATCTATTACTTGTGGTTCTTCTTTTATATTTCCTTGTCCCCAATCTCCTTCATCATCAAAATATATCATTGGACAACTTACCAACGCGTATTCAGGATGATTGTCTAAAAATGTTATTTCTTTCTCAAATCGTGTTGGTAAAGAAATATCGTCTCCATCCATGCGAGCGACATACTCTGTATCTGCATGCTCCAAACAATGATTTAATGTCGCAGCAAGTCTAATGTTCTTGTCATTTTTTATCAGTAATATATTGTCATGTTCTAAAGCATATTCTTGCGCCAATTCATATGTTCCGTCAGTAGAACAGTCATCACAGAGAATAATCTTAAAATTCTTATAAGATTGAGCATATAACGAATCAAGTGCCTCTACAAGAGTTCCCTTGCAATTATATATACCCATTATAACCGAGATTCTTGCATTTTCTTTAGCCATAATAAACAAAAGTCATTAAAAACTTAAATCCTGCATATAATAATAGAATTAACGCTAGTTTTCTGTCTTGATCTTCCCATATTTCCATACGTAATAATGGATAAACAATTACTAATGGATAAATAAACCATGAAAGATATGCGAATCGATTACTATATGCCGCACGAATAACCATTATCCAGAAAGCATTTGCTAAAATATATGTGTTAGATATTATATTATAGGTTGTATCCTGAAAATTTCTTTTTAAAGTTAAATACCAAACCATTATAATGGGAAATATACTGTAAAACAAGAAATCAAATCGAAAACCAGTACTAGAGAAAGAAGCAGAGTTTTCAGACGACTCAGCATCTAAAAAATAATTGGATTTTTCTTCAAAAAGGCCTAATCCATTAAAATAATCACCTATAAAATTGCCTGCAATTAAAGATATAAATATTGAACTGACCCAAAAAATAATGGCTGTTTTTGTAGTACGAAGACAAAAAGTGCTGACTAAAATACACAAAATTGGAAGTGCTGTGGATCGGTGAATGCCATATGAAATGAACATCAGTAAAAAAGCTAAACCTTTTTCCCATGGTTTCCCTGAAATAAATACAAAAGCCAGCAATAAAATATGACAAGCTAAACCATTGCGAATACCATTTACGCCATAAGCATAAAAAGAAAAAGATGATAGAAAGAATAATATTGCAATCCAAGAGTTATTTGAGAATAACTTAATGCAGACAAACGTTATAACTCCTATATAGATGGCTTCAACTATCAATAAGAATACTTGGGCAGATATTCCAAGTTGTTTACAGAAAAACTCAAAGTTATTCCATAGCCACTCTTCAGATAAACTAAACTCTTTATATGAATTTATTACATTATCATAACCAAAAACATAATATCCAGTATCTACAAATGCTGCATGAACTGGTCGAGGGCCAAGGAACATTATCATAAAAAAAGATAATAGGCATGTAAATATTATTCCAAAATGTGGCTTAGAATATAAGCATTTGTTTGAAGTCGAAAATGAATAATACAATGATGCCATTGCGCACAATGCACAAATTAGGATTGTAAATAGAGTATGATAAAGTTCTGGTGGTATAAAATAGAATAAACTCATTTCTTGAATTATTAATCAATCTTTCTGTTTGCTTCAGGTAAAGTCAACCATTCACCAATCTTAAAATCCCATTCAAGAGGTCGAATATCAGCACGTCCACTCCCTGGGAAAAAAGTAAACTCTCCAAACCTTAAATTATTATTCTCAATATAAAAATCGATACGAACAAAAGGAAATGGTTTTGACAGCTGAGCACTTAAAGATAAGATTTTATCTAAAAAAACTGGTTTCTGAATATCATGTTGCTCATTAGGATTTGAAAAATCAATATCATAGAAAGGAAGTAGGTTCCAATCTGGATCATAATAATTTAAAAATTCTTCTTTTCCTTTCACATGAACATATATAAACTTTGGCTCACCATTGAAACAAAAACATTTATAGTCAGTTAGACCGCCAGATTCGTCTTCTAGATATCGTTCGCAGATTATTCGGGGTGTCATTTCTGCATAATGCCATTCACGCCCCATCCAAGCAATATCGTGAGTTAGCCAATATTTCATGTGTTTTTTCCATATCCACCAATCTATTTTGGATTTATCCTTTACTATAAGATTCCAACCACTAGCATGTGTTGCCTTTAAGACAAACTTGTCTGGCAGTTCATCTAGATTAAAATCGTCAACACTTTCATAAACTTTATATAAATCATTTAAGATGCTACCCAAACCAAGATTTTTCAAATAATCTCTTACCATGTATTTATCAGCAAGTACTGGCATTAAATCGTTTCTATAATACAATTTAAGCCATTGTAATTTTTCTGTATAAGCCTTTGGATTATCGAGATCTAATACTTTTTGAGCACGATTAAAATATAATCTGGTAACTGCTTCTTTTTCATCAAGAAGTAATTCTTTCTTCTTTTGTTTTGCTAATTGCTTTAACCACAAGTAACGAAGATATGGATTTTTATTCTTTATCTTTACTAGTTTTTTTCTTAAGGTTCCAGATAAGTATTTCATTTTCTTAAAATTTTATATAACAACGAATAAAGTTTAAATCTCAAGCATAAGAAAATAGTCTTTTGAGAAACAGAGGATTTACAAAGATTAAAATCCTTAGAGGCAACAATAAACATATTGTCTTTTTTCATGTGTTTTATGTCTTGTAAAAATCCATTATAATCAGATTTAGATGCATTTCTGACAGTGAAAACAACAGCATTTATTAATCGTCTTGCCAATGCGTCATCCACATCATATGAATTTCTTTCACTAAACTCCTTAACTATATTGTAAAGATTAATCTGCATTTGCCAAGCATTATCTCTATATTTCTCCGTTAATGATTCACCATTGTGGCAATAAACATAGTTCGGTTTGTTAATCAATGAAATTGATTTTAGCCTATTGCTAATCAATAGGTTAAACACCAAATCCTCTTGATATACATCACGCTCTGAAACAAACAAATCTTCACTTATAATATCTCTCGATATCATTTTTAACCACATGAAGTTTGGTAACATTATATTGGATTTATAATTATCGCAAAGAATAGGCAACACAAATTCTTCAGGGATATTTGTTAATAATGTTTCATGCCTCGGTAGCAGATAATCAGTTTGATATCCATCTTTCTCATAAGAATAAGCACATATGCTCATCTGTGTATTATTGTCAGCAATACTTTTATACAAGTCAGACAAAAAACTATCTTTCAGATAATCATCACTATCGATGAAACAGATATAATTGCCTCGTGCTTCTTTAAACCCTGTAAGTCTTGCACTAGACAAACCACCATTTTTCTTGTGAATGACAGATATGTTCCTATGTTTGTAAGCATATTTATCGCATATCTCCCCGCTATTGTCTGTGCTGCCATCATCAACAAGGATTACTTCGAAATCTTTAAAATCCTGTCGTAAGACCGATTCTATGCATCTCGACAAATATTGAGAAACATTATAAACAGGTATGATTACTGAAACATCAATCTGAGTTACTTTGTTATACATCTATAAAATCCTCAAATTCTTTAATTGAATGATCTATTGAAAAAAGCTTTCCTCGTTTTGTTGCACCTTCTTTACATTTATGTAAAAGTTTCTCATCTTTGAAGAAGCTAAGTAAACCTTCAGTAATTTTATCATCATCATTGTCAACAATAACGCCAGCTTCATTACCCAAAATTTCTTGCATGCCTGAACAATTTGTAGTCAAAACTGGTACTCCAAGAACAACCGCCTCTGCTACAGCTGTACTATAACCTTCAACATAAGATGAGCAAACGAAGAGATCCATCTTAGAGACGTATTTATAAGGATTTCTAGAAAACCCTAAAAATGAAACCCATTCTGTCAATTTTAGATCTTCAACCATTTTCTTAAGCTTGTCATCTTCTTCACCACGTCCGAGTAAATAAAAATGCCAGTTTGTAAATCCTTCTTTTATTATTTCTTGTAAACATTGTAGTAAACGATCATAACCCTTATCTTTAGTCAAACGACCAACACTACAAATATTTAACTTACTCTTGTCAAGATTAATATCAATATCTTGCTTAGATTCTGAAATTATATTTTCAATATCCATCACATTATGAACAACTTGACAATTTATGTCATCCCAGCCTGTTTGTACTAAAAATTCATCTTTTGCAGATTGGGCGACAAACGCCACTTTATTAAAAGTGTGATATACTTTATTTGCCTCATCAATGGAACGATATGACGTGAAGAAATCAGCTGGGCTAACCATCTTTGAGTGGACCCAAGCATATGTTTTACAATTATCATTCTTGCAGCCTCCTATTACTCTTGCAGGGAAACGATGATAAAAACCAATTTCAATATCATACTTTTCTCGAATAAACAGTTTGTGTAATAAACCAGGAGACAATATTTTGGCAAGAGTTATAAAACCTCTAAACTGTTTCTTGAAAATCGTTTTCCGCTTTATATGTTCAGCAAATGAGTTTTTATAGACACCACTATTGAATACCGTATATAATGTAATATCATATTTATTGGGATCTAGATTGTTAAGCAGATTGACAAGCACTTTCTCAGCACCACCACCTCCAAGATCAAAATGAAAAAAAAGAATTCTCTTTTTCATATTATTATATTATATCATCTACTTGGTTTTTTAATATATTGTGCACAGTTTCGAAATCAATAGTTCTTACCTTTCTTGATAACAATGCCGTTAACTTACTGATATTCAATTCATCAATGAAATATATATACCCACAGTCTTTAATCCAACTGTAACACCCTTCAATTTTGTAATTATTGTTAGGAAGCACAATACAAGGAGTAGCAGTAATAAAAGCGAATATCATTCCATGTAAACGGTCTGTGATTACCCATTCGCTAGAACGGAATTGTGCCCAGATTTTATTTAACTCATTTAATCGATTATCGAGAGATAAGCAACATCGCCCTATATGTGTGTCATAGAATGCAACGCTAAATATTTTTGAAACTTCAGTCCCGAGCACATCTTTAAAGTCTTTTGAAAGATCTGACTCAACATCATCTCTCAAACACAATGTAATACCTTTTCTCTCTGTGGTTGGTTCACGCTTATCAAGTGACATTACAATATCAGGAACTAACTTGCAAATAGAAATCATTGACTTCATTGCGTGATAAGACCAACGCTCTCTTGCAGTAATAGTGAGATTATTATGTCTTAAATAAGTTCTCTTTGCCTTGCGATATAAGTATTTGCCCCCCAGAGAAGAACTAAAAAACATTGTTTGTGGAAAAAGAATTACTTTATTTTTTGGAAATGCCTTAACTACCATTTGGCGCAATATCTCAATATCGTAATAAAGGTCACTCATGTTACCACCACCAACAACAGTAATAATATCATTAGGAGAGCTAATCTGGCGCAGAGCTTTTAAATGAGATAATGTCTTGCTTATAGGGACATCAATAATCTCAAACTCAGGGTAATTCTCTTTGAGGAATTTTTCCTGAGCATGCGTTATGGCAACATCTCCCAAATTACCATAATCTGCCGCGAGAAAAACAAAACATTTCTTTTTTTCACGTAGTTTATCATATTCAGATAAATGAGAAACAGAATGCCAATATTTGATGCGGTAACGATTCTCAATATATAATATCTTGAAAAGATTTGACATACTTATCTTTTGATTTTTCTTACCAATGCTTTCTTTAACGCAAGACGCTCATTTCTATTTAATCCAATTGAAAGGATAATAGCGCAAGTTACAACAACTAAAATAATAGTCATTGGGACTGTGTGAATATGTATAATAAAGTTTAATCCAGTCAAAAGCAAAACAGATATAACAAATACAATACAACATGGTTTAAAAACAGAACTTAAATAGTCTACAAAAGGCATATTCATTTGCTTAATCAAATAAATAAGTCTATATAAATATCCTCCAAGTGAAACCACAAGCCTCACAATTAGAGCCCATACGGGTGACAAGCCGGCATACATGCATGCAGCTGTGATTGGAAAATTAAGAAAAAGGATGCTACTAATAATAATTTGATATTTTTTTATTTTGCCAGTTGCGTAAACACTCATCCATAATGGACCTGATAAAGCGTCAATCACACAAATCATAACCATAAAGTCACAAAACTCTTTAGCATAATTAGGAACTTTTCCAAGCCAAAACGTAAGCAATCCTCCACATTCAAAAAATAAAGGAAGAGCACAAATTATTACAAGGAAAAAACTGTAACGAGTTGTCCGATATATAAGATCAAACAAATCGTTTATATTTCCTTTAGCATAAGTCTTTGTTATTTGCGGGTTAAAGGCTGTCTGAAAGTTGCTTGTAAGACTATAAGCAGCTCCATAGACTTGATTGGCAATAGTAAGAGCTGCATTGACGGCGACTCCATGGAAATAATTGATTATCAAGTCAACACCCTGGAATGTAGCCAATAATGAGGCACTACCAAATATGCTCCACCCTGAGAAGGAAAGCATTTGTTTAAGCAACGGTTTTTCAATACCTCGTTGAATCCGACAATCTTTGAAATTAATGTGATTATAGTAAACATAAAACAGTGTCATTCCTGCCGACACACATGTAGCTAAAGCCGCATAAGTAATCAGTCTGTCAAAAGGAGAGATTAGTAACATGTACACTATCAACAATTTAAGACACACATTAACAATACCTACCACCGCAAAAACTGTCATCCGCTCGTAAGCAATCATACTAGCATTAAAAGGTGAACGTATTATTCTTAAAACTGTAGTCAAAATTGCAAATTGATAAACCCAATTAGCAGCATACATTCTCCCCTCTGGGATTTTCATGAAATTATTTAGATAGTAAAGACCTATTGTCTCTCCTAATAGTATGATTATTACCGCAAATATGACTTGAACATGAAATCCGTTTGAGAAAACTTTTGTAACTCCTAGAGGATTATTCTTACCAATCTCAAAATTTAAAAAACGCTGAATGGAACCAACTAAAGTGTTATTAACAAACGCAAATAAAACGACAATACTGCCCACAACTCCATAAGTTCCAAAGTCTTCAACTCCAAGAGTGTGAAGTACAACTCTTGAAGTATAAAGACTAACGAACATAGCAAATAACATTCGACCATATAACGCTATGGTATTCTTTGCTATTCGCTTATTTGCGTCTGAACGCGTTTCTTTCTGTAGGGTTTCTTCAGACATGAATTAGTCTCGCTTAAACAAATCTCTTGTATATACTTTATCTTGCACATCGGCAAGATTTTGATCGAAACGATTTGCAAGGATAACTTGGCTTAAATCTTTAAACTCGTTAAGGTCGTTAATAACTTTACTTCCAAAGAATGTTGATCCATCCTCTAACGTGGGTTCGTAGATGATGACTTTGGCGCCTTTGGCTTTGATGCGTTTCATCACGCCCTGGATAGAGGACTGGCGGAAGTTGTCACTGCCGCTTTTCATTGTCAAGCGGTAAACACCAATAACGCACTCGCGTTCTTCTGTCTTACTATAATCGCCACGGTGGTAATAATCATAATAGCCGGCCATGCGCAGGACACGGTCGGCTATGAAGTCTTTACGGGTGCGGTTGCTCTCAACGATTGCCTCAATGAGGTTCTCGGGCACGTCGGCATAGTTGGCAAGCAGCTG
>AUXO017503238.1_pt1 | contig 20283 bp, 20 predicted proteins | sample 768731 | NCBI WGS metagenome assembly AUXO01 (sample SAMN02715735, study PRJNA202380) | gut metagenome | biome: sheep rumen | host: Ovis aries | place: New Zealand: Palmerston North
ACTTATACTATCAAATATCGATTTACTTTTCAACTACTTTTTTTATTTTTTTCATATATTTATTTATCCATTATTAAATATAATTTGTAAACCCTTTCTTTCCGTCCTTTCTCATTTAAAAAGCGGGAGTTTCCCGCTTTTTATTGTTTTTTATACATTTTAATTCATATCTATTTTCTTTTTTATTTTTTTTGCAATTCTTTTATCCTCATCATATTCTTTTGTTCCGTAGCGTACTTTATGATTTGATATATAGGCATAGACCGTTTCTTTATTTTTAAGCTTTATGATCAATCCAATATAGCAAGCTGGTGGTCGCAACCATCCGGTTTGTACCCATGCATCATAGATGACATGGCTAAAAGGTTTTGATTTTCCTTTAAAATGCGCATCTTCAAATTGTATCGTACACTCTTCTATCTCATCCAAGGAATAGGTCCCTTGCGCTCCTTTATTTATGACCAGCAGCCGATCCTCCTCATTGATTATTACGTTATCCATTGTCTAGAGGTTCCTTTCTATCCTCTCTATTTGAAATCAAACGCATATTTTATATACAAAATAAAAATACTTAATCCTTACGTTCATTTTTATTGCCAAAAATTTTCCTGTCTCTTGAATCCTTATTACACGAAAAAATGGATGAGAGACTTACTACTTATACAGTACATCTTGGTCATATATTCATATACCCAAATAATTTATATTTAAACCCAAAAAAAACAAAAAGCTCTTATCTCAAGGAATCCCTTGTGTTCGAGCTTTTCTATTTTTTATTTGTGATTTGTATCATATGCCGGCTTACACTGTACTGTCGGCTGTCTCCGATAATCGTATTCGCTTTCTTCTTAGCTTGATCCATACCATCGATGGGTGCATAGGAATGTTCAAAGGCCTCCAGCATAGAAAGATCATTCAGACCGTCCCCATATACAGCTGTTTCACTCTCTTTAATTCCTAAGAGTTGGCATAATACCCGGACGGCATTCCCTTTATTCACCTGTTTATGTGTGATTTCAAAACAATCCGGCATAAAAGGTGTATTGACGATTGATTCAGAATGGTTCCGGATCCATCGGTCAACTTGTTTTCCTGTTTTTTCCAATGGCCAGGAATTAATTTTATAAATTGGCTGGCTTAATATATCTTCTTGGGTACTGTCAAACACATACTGTGCTTCCAGCATCTTTAATACCGATGGATGTACTTCCCCATTCCAGAAGCTGTTATTCTCCAATTCCTTCCGTTTTCTTTCTTTGGAATACAAAGAGTACTTAGCATGGAGTCCGACATATTCAAAATTTACCTGTGGAAACGTTGCCATCAACTCCTCAATAATGGAAGGCTGTATCGCTTTTTGATAAATGATCTGTCCATCCGGATCAACAATCACTGCCCCGTTCATGCATATACGGTAGATAGGACGGTTACCGATATCCAAGGTTGATTTGGTATCTCTTCCTGTCGCAAAGCAGATGACACAGCCGGTTTTTAAGACTTGATCCATATTGTGAAGGATCGTCGGATCCATCATATGCTGGGCATTCAACAATGTTCCATCCAGATCGGTCGCAATCAAACGTATCATAGATTTTCCCCCTATGCCCCTTATTATATCGAATTGAAAAGGTTGAAAAAAGCCCGTTGCCCGGGCTTTATCCTTTGTCTTCTTCAATTCTTTGTATCAGATGTTCCCCGATTCTTTCCTTACACTTGGTAAGAACCGGCTGTATCTTTTCCAGAGCTTTTGTGCGGTTGGCTGCCTTGGCTGTAATACGTACTAAATTGCCATCCTCTTTTGTATATGTCGCAACCGTGGGATTGGTCAGATCCAGCAATTCCGCCAGACGGTCGGCCACCGGGGCTTCCCCGACTTCGATGACAGCGGCATGGTCAAAATCCAGCAGTTGAATGGTCACAGAAACCAGCACCTGTTCACTGATTTTTTTTAGGTATGGAATGCAGTACGTTTCAAACATCGGTTCCATTTCCTTCGGAGGTCCCGGCAACAGAATGCATATCCTTTCCTGATTCTCCATGATGCAGCCCGGAGCCAGGCCATTGTGATTATATAGAATCAGAGAATCTGTCGGGACATAGGCCTGCTTGATCAAACTTTGCAGTAATGATTGCTTATTGACTTTCTTTAGCGTATTGGCCATCATGTCTACGGCCTTTTGATCCAGGATCAGCTGTTTGCCAAAATAAGCGGCGATTCTTTCCTTTGTCAGATCATCCTTGGTCGGTCCCAGTCCTCCGGTCATAATGGTCATATCGGCTCTTGTATACGCTACATCCAAAACATTTTTGATCCGATCCGGATTATCTCCTACAACTGTCTGGTAATGCACCTCAATGCCTAGAGCTGCCAGATGTTTGGCCAGGTATCGAGCATTGGTATTGACAATATCCCCTAGCAGCAATTCGGTTCCTACACTGATGATCTCTGCAATCATAATTCCTCCTCTATACTATCGTACATGATAAATTTAATGATTTCCTGCCGGCTGAACTCCAGGGCATCCAGGGAATCCTTACGGGAATCGTTAAGCCTTTTGTACATTTTACCAATCAAAGGAAGGGCCCGGTAAACCCAAGGATGATGTTTGCGGTTTGGCATCATGCCGACCAGATGCCCTGCATTTTTGAAAATCAGGATCCGGACATTGGTTTTCTTTGCCAGATCCATCTTCTTTTTCATCATCTGGATCGAATAGAATGAAGGCCACATCTCATCTGCACTGCCGGCAATCAACAGCACCTCCGAAGAGATGGTATCGATTGGCAAGGAGGCTTTCTTTCCTGCTTCCAGATCCATATACGCATCCCGATACGAAAGCCACATGCCCGTGACCTGCATATCCTGATTTGGATGAGGATAATACCTGCCAGCCTTATATGAAGAAAGGTCCAACGGTATAAACGGAAGGTCTTCCCCTTGTTTTGTGATGACGGAATGATGTGTACGATGTTTCTTATCTAGACTACCTTCAAAAGCTGCATGGGTCGGAGAACATAAGATCACCTTATCTATGGAGGTATATTTTGCGGTATAGGCTGCAAAGATCGAACCCATCGACATTCCATACGTACAAAGAGTCTTTGGACATAGGTTTTCCTTTATCCAATCCGCTGCTTTCACGCACATCTCGATGGGGATGCGGTCCGGTCCTTTCGGTAATCCCGAGGCACCAAACAAGGAAACCGCCATCCCAATGATCCCGTAATCAGCAAACGCTTCCGCGATCTGTATACCAGGTAGAAGACTTTTTTCTCCACCCGCAAAGATCAGTACCGCTTTGCTACTTTTCACATTCGGTCTAACAAGATGTCCGGTAAAACCATGTTCTTTATATGTAAAATGTTGATATTTCATTTGTATCCTCTTTCCTGATTCTATAAGAAAGCTCTTTGTCCCATTGAACAAAGAGTATTTTCTTAAAGATACGGAATCATTTTTTCTTTAATGGGTGCATAATGTTCATCCGTCAATCCGAAGTCTTTTTTCTTATAGGTCCAAAGAGCACGGCCAATCTGGTATTTTTCAAATACAGTATGGATATCCTTTAACCAGTTCACTGTTGAATCCAGGGGAGCCTGGTCGATCACCCCATATTCACCACAGTATAAAGGCACATTGTTGGCTTGTGCATGAGCAATTGCTTCGGAAAACAATTCTTCAAAGAAAGCTGGCGAGGTTCTGTCCCCATGGGAAATGTGGATAGCTCCGGCATGTTCCTCGGATAAGAATGCTGATTTTTCCTTTAACGTCTCTATCGAACAAGGATATTCTACCACCAGGTCCTTGGGCATGTTTTCTACCCAGTAGGCTTTCTGATGAGTGAATACCAATGGTTCATAACAATGGAAATTATAAACCATGTACTCATCCATAGGCGCCGGCAGATCCGGTACACAACGCACATTGTTGTAGTAGACACCTCCAACTATTACATATGTTTCCGGTGTGATCTTATGGATTTCTTTGATGGCACGTAAGGCAATCGCATTCCATTCATTTCGGATTTCTCCGGAAATCACTTCATTCAAAAGCTCAAACGCAATATCTTTATCGTTTCCGTAGCGTTTGGCCAGACGTTTCCACAATGTGATAAACCGATCCTGTAATGCCTCCTCTTTAAAAAACGCTTCTCTGTCTTCAATCTCAATCAACGGATCAAAGGTATAGCCGAATGTATGATGCAGGTCCAGGATCAGATGCAGCCCATACTTTTTGCACCATTGGACACAATGATCAATGTATTGATATCCAGCCATCTTTTCATTTCCCTGCTCATCTTCGATGATAGTGTAATCAATAGGTAAACGTACATGATCCAGCCCCATCCGGGCAATGTCCTTGATATCCTGCTCAACGATAAATGTATCGAAGTATTCTTTTGTATCTTTATCAAACTGGGATAACCATCCTCCCAGATTGATTCCTCTTTGAAATCCTTTAAACTGTTTCATACATATTTTCTCCTTCGACAGAATCATAACATGTTTGATGAAAAAGAAAACAGCTTTCCGAAAAAAGCTGTTTCTCTACTAAAACTCTAAATTTTTCTGCGTTGTCTTATCAAATACGTGTACGACATTTCCACTGAATGTAAACTGGATGTCCTGCCCGATCTGAGGGAAGTCCTGTGGTTCCATATTTAAAGTCTGCAGGATAATAATGCCATCTTTTCCACATGCGTTCATATGCAGATGGATGGAAGACCCCATCATTTCGCTTACATCCACAGTGCCATGAATTGTCTTTCCTTCTTCTTTTCCTAATTCAATATGCTCCGGACGTACACCAATCGTTACATCCTGTTCTTCCACATTCTGCTTGCGAAGATTGGCTTGTTTTTCATCACTCAAGACAATTTCAGCTCCTTCAAGAGCAACTGCGTATTGTCCTTGTCCATTCTTGATTAACTTTCCATCATAGAAGTTCATCTGCGGTACCCCGATGAATCCAGCTACAAACATGTTGGCAGGATTGTCATAGACCTCCTGTGGTGTACCAATCTGCTGAATGACACCATCCTTCATGATCACGATGCGATCTCCTAAAGTCATCGCTTCTGTCTGATCATGCGTTACGTAGATAAAAGTTGTATCAATACGCTGACGTAATTTAATAATTTCAGCACGCATCTGATTACGCAGCTTTGCATCCAGATTGGATAACGGTTCATCCATCAACAAAACCTTTGGTTCACGGACGATTGCACGACCGATAGCCACACGTTGTCTTTGCCCTCCAGATAATGCTTTTGGTTTTCTTTCCAGATATTCGGTGATTCCCAGGATCTCGGCTGCTTCATCCACTTTTTTGCGCATCTCCTCTTTGGAAGCGCCACGAAGCTTTAAAGGGAATTCCATATTCTGTCGCACGGTTTTATGCGGATACAATGCATAGCTTTGGAATACCATCGCAATATCACGATCCTTCGGAGCTACATCATTGACTTTCTTATCATCAATCAGCAAGTCTCCCCGCGTGATTTCTTCCAGACCGGCTACCATTCGTAACGTTGTGGATTTTCCGCATCCACTTGGACCGACCAATACAATAAATTCTTTATCTTTAATTTCAAGGTTAAAATCCTGTACAGCCAATACCCCTTCTTCGGTGACTTTCAGATTGTTTACCGGCTTTTTCTTTTTCTTTTTTCCATCATTTGGATATACTTTTACTATGTGTTTTAAACTGACTGTTGCCATTGTTCCCTAATCTCTCCTTAACTATTTGATGCTCTTCCATACAAATGCATCCATCTGGCCAGTTTTTCGACCAGTTTCTGATCATATGTCTTTTGTTTATATCTCCATACCCAATTATTTCCAAGTGTAGATGGTGTATTGATCCGCGCTTTATTATCAAGTCCTAATAAGTCGGCAAACTGGATGATTGCCACATCCGATACGCTCATATAGACCGCGCGGATCATCCCCCAGTGATAACCTTCTTGTTCGCTTAGATGCAAATACTCGATGGCGTGATCACGATACTCTTGCGGCGCACTTTCCATCCATCCCATAATGGTTTCATTATCATGCGTGCCGGCATAGGCAATCGAATTGCGAATATAACAATGCGGTAAATACCCACTGCCTGTATCACGAGGGTCAAAGCCAAACAATAGAACTCTCATACCCGGATACCCGGTCTGTTCTAACATCTGTTTCACATCTTCGGTTAGATACCCCAGATCTTCGGCAATGATGTCCGGATGACCTAGCTGTTTGTCAACGGCATGGAATAGATCAATGCCCGGACCCTTGCACCAGGTTCCGTTCCGGGCATCCGTCTGTTCGGCATCGATAACATAATACGATTCAAAGCCACGAAAATGATCGATACGCAGAACATCATAGAAACGCAGCTGCTGTCGGATCCTATCGATCCACCATTGATAGTTCTGTTCCTTCATGAATTCCCAGTTATAAACAGGGTTCCCCCAAAGCTGTCCGTCTGCACTGAACCCATCCGGCGGTACACCAGCCACCTTTTTAGGGATTCCGTTATCATCCAGTAAGAACTGATCCGGATGCGCCCATACATCCACACTGTCCCTAGCGGCATAGATGGGTAGATCGCCAATGATCTGAATGCCGTGATCATGTGCATATTGCTTCAGATCCTGCCATTGTTGATAGAATAAATACTGCACACCTTGCCAAAAAAGAATGTCTTCGGCCTTCTCTTTCTTCAATTCATCAAGTGTAGCTTGTTCGCGCATTCGATATGGCATCGGCCATTGTTCAATGCTGGATTGCCCTTGCAGGGTCTTGATTGTCATGTATAATGCATAATCGGTCAACCAATACGCTTCTTTTTCTGCAAATGTCTGAAATTCGTCTTTTTGTTGTTCCAACATCCGTTTGACAGCTTTTTTTAAAACATCACTACGATATATATACAAAGTTCCATAATCCACGGTTTCCGGATCGGTTGTCCATGGAATGGAAATAAATTCTTCTTTTTTTAAATAACCCTTTTGTTCCAACAAATCCAAATCAATAAAATACGGATTGCCTGCATAGGAAGAAAAGGAGGAATACGGAGAATTCCCATAGCCCGTAGGCCCTATAGGTAAGATCTGCCAATACGTCTGTTTCGTCTGTTCCAGAAAATCAATAAAGTCTCTGGCAGCTTGCCCCATGGTGCCTATCCCATAAGGAGAAGGCAAAGACGAGATCGGCATCAATATTCCGGCACTTCGCTTCATACCGGGCTCCTTTCTATCCATGATACTCGCTGACACTCTCTCCTTCGACAAAGGTAAAAGGAATCAGTTCATGGACTGGTTCATATTTACAATGAATACGCAGCAACAGATCCTCTACGCCTCGTTTGGCCAGGACATCGATATCCTGACGGATCGTTGCAATCCTAGGAACCGCATACTGGCCATGCTTGATTCCATCATAGCCAATAATGGATATATCTTCCGGCACCCGTTTTCCACTATCAGCCAAGGCACGCATGGCACCGATGGCTATCGTATCGCTAAGCGCAAAGATAGCGGTAAGTTCCGGAAACTGTTTCAGGAGCACTTTTGCCCCTCGATATCCCTCTTCAAATGAATAACGTGTTCCAATATATTGTTTTTTTACATCAAATGATATGTTATTGTCTTTCAGCAATGAGAAACAGGCCTCCACTCTTCGGTTGGATGTCTGTGACAATTCCGTTGATCCGCCAATGACGCCGATCTTGGTGTGATGATGATCCAGAAGATACTGTACAGCCCGCCTAGCCGCTTTCCAGTCATCGGTCGAAAAGCTGGATAAATTATCGATTGCTCCGGAATCTACGTGATTGGTCAACATGACACAAGGAACTTTGATAGCTTTAAAATCCTCGTTAAAATCCATCAGATTGCCACCGAGAAAGATATAGCCTTTCGGTTTTCTTTCCTTAGCGATGCCGATAGCCGCCTGTACAGAATTGGCATTTTCATTCAAATAGAATACCGCTGCTTCTTCCCCTCCAGCACGCAGATGTTCTTCGATCCGCTCTACCAGACTGGCGAAAAAAGCGTTCTCATGCCCGGAAATGACGACCGCAATCGCAGTCCCAACGGTCTGTTTCAAATTCTTTGCGTTTTTATTCGGCAGATACTGTTCCTGCTCAATGATCTCAGAGATCTTTTTTCTGGCTGTATCGCTCACATCCGGGTGATTATTGATGACCCTGGATACGGTCCCGATACTATATCCCGATAAACGCGCAATGTCTTTGATGGTTGCCATTTCCATTCCTTCTTTCTATATGTACTATCCTTTAACGGCTCCAGCTGCAACGCCTTTTATTATATACTTTTGACAGCTCAAATAGAAGACAATAACCGGAATAACAGCCATGATCAAGGCAGCCATAATAGCCCCCATATCCACACGACCATAGCTTCCCTTCATATACTGGATCATAATGGAGATCGTTTTATACTTCTTGATATCCAATACCAGGTATGGTAATAAGAAGTCATTCCAGATCCACATCGTTTCCAGAATACCAACGGAAATATATGTTGGTTTCATGATCGGTAATACAATTTCAAAAAATGTCTGTAGCGGTGTACATCCATCGATCATCGCAGCTTCTTCAATTTCAATCGGGATCGATTTTACAAATCCGCAGAACATGAAGACGGCCAGTCCGGCACCAAAGCCAAGATAAATGATGATGATTCCCCAAGGTGTCACCAGTCCCAGCTGGTTTGCGACCAATGATAAAGTAAACATGACCATCTGGAAAGGAACAACCATAGAGAATACACATAATACGTAAATGGCTCTGGTAATCCTATTATTCACACGTGTGATATACCATGCACACATCGATGTACAAATAAGGATCACCACAACACTGATCACAGTGATAAATACCGTCCATCCGACAGCAGATACAAAATGATACTTATGGATCACAGTCAGATAGTTTGAAAGCCCAGTAAAAGTTTTGGCATCCGGTAAAGTGAAAGGCTGCTGATTGATCCATGTCTTCTTTTTAAAGGAGTTGAACAGAACAACCAGGATCGGGAAGATCCACCAGATACAGATAAAGGTCAATAAACCGCTTGGCAGCCAGCTCTTTTTCTTTTTTGTCATATTATTGCTGAACCTCCTTGGATCGAGTCGCCCGTAACTGGATCAAACCAATCGCTACTACCAGGATAAAGAACAGAACAGCCTTTGCCTGGCCGACCCCTTCCCATCCGGTTCGTCCATAGAACGTATTATAAATATTCAATGCCATCATTTCCGACATCTTTGCCGGTTCACCGGCTGTCAGTGCTAGGTTCTGATCAAAGAGTTTGAATCCATTGGTAATGGATAAGAATGTACAAATTGTAATTGATGGCATCATCATCGGAATTGTTACTTCAAATAATTTTTTAACAGAGTTGGCTCCATCAATTTCAGCCGCTTCCAGCACATCCCCCGGAATCGACTGCAATCCGGCGATATAGATGATCATCATATAACCAATCTGCTGCCAACAAACCAGGATGACCAGTCCCCAGAAGCCGAGTCTCTCGTCTAGATTTAAGGCCATATTCATCGGCCCTAAAATACCGGAAAAAATCAACTGCCAGATATATCCCAATACGATACCGCCAATCAGGTTTGGCATAAAGAAGATGGTCCGGAAGATATTCGTTCCTCGGAATTCCTTGGTCAATGCCAACGCCAGCGCAAACGCAATGACATTGATCAGAACCAATGTAACGATCGCAAAGGCGGCCGTAAACCAGAAGGAGTGCCGGAAAATCGTATCCTGGAGAGCTCGGATATAATTGGAAATTCCTACAAACTTCGCGTCCTTTACGGTCGTAAACTTACAAAAGGACAGATAGATACCCATAATAAACGGAATTACAAACCCGATCATGAAAGCTGCCATGGTCGGCACGGTAAATATGGGCCAGTATTTTTTTATATTTTTTTCCATAGTATCTCGCTTTCTTTAAAAAACAGCGGAGCGAACTATGTCGCCGCCCGCTGTCTTATCCTACATGTTACCTATATTGATTATTTCGCAGCCTGTGCTTCGGTAGCCCATCCGTCTACAAAGGCTTTCTGAACAGCATCCCAGTTCTTATCGCTTTGATCGGCTGCATATGTTGTCAGAGCAGAACCAACGCCGTTTTTCCATTCTTCACTCGGCATAGTTGTGAAGTTCCATGTAATCGGATCTTTTCCATCTTCAACATACTGATTCGCGATGTTAACCAAAGCGTTTTCGCTTTCTAGACATTTCTTGAACGGAATGACAAATCCCATACCGGTTTCACCGCTTGGCATAGCTCCTTCACCACCACACATTGCTTTCAGAGCATCTTCATCCGTTACACACCAGTTCATGAAATCCAACGTAGCCTGGATATCTTCTTTGCTGGCATTCTTGTTTACACACCAGTAGTTTTCAGTTCCTGTTACCAGACCTTCGTTTTCATCGTCAACACCAAAGTAAATTGGAATCATGCCCAGGTTTTCATCGCCTAATTCCATTACGTCGCCATAAGCCCAAGTACCATTCTGATAGAATACAGCCTGTTCGGTTACAAATTCACTGACTGCATCGTCGCCTGTTTTTGTCGATAACTGACTAGGATCGGTCGTTGAATTGTTGATGTACAGATCCCATAAAGCACGATAGTTATCTAAATAAGTACCCTTGATGGCATCTGTATTATCAATACCATCTTCTTTATATTCATAATAGATCGGCAAGTTTGCCAAATGCGTTTTGAAACGCCAGTCACTGGATCCATCCATACCTGCAGATGTGAAGGCACTGAATCCTAATTCATCTTTTCGAGCTGTGATATCTTCCGCAACCTTTTTCAGATCTTCAAACGATTTGATATCATCTTCTGTATATCCAGCTTCCTTCAACAAAGCTTTGTTGTAGATAATTCCATATGTTTCAATTACATAACCGATACCGGCCATGGAATCGCCATCCATCAGAGCAAAGTCTTCACTTACCAGTTGTTTGGCAATATCCGAATCGGATAAGTCATAACAATAATCCTTCCAGCTTGCCAGTCCTACCGGTCCGTTAACCTGGAACAACGTAGGCGCTTCTGATTTAGCCATCTCGGATTTCAACGTTGTTTCGTACTCTCCGGATGCAGCTGTCAATACAGTAACAGGAACTCCTGTTTCTTCGGTATACAGTTCAGCTAATTCCTGCCATTGTGCATCAGCTTCCGGTTTGAAATTCAAGTAGTAAACCTTACCGGATGCATCCTTGGATCCACCACCGGAACCGGAGCTGCCACAAGCTGCTAAAGATAATGCCATTGTAGCCGCCAGACCGGCCTTCATAAATTTTTTTAACATCTTTATTCCTCCTGTTTTTTGGTTCGTAAACATTTCTGGAAACGTTTACATTTTATCTGATTCCATTATATTGGAAACGTTTCCAATCGTCAATTCTTTTTTGATAAAAAGCATAAAAAAACAGTTTCCTTAGGGAAACTGTCAGTCTATACCATGTCTTTGACAATAGGCGTCAAACAATTCATATTTATTATAGCGAATGGACGTAAAATCGATGCCCTGCTCTGTGATCGTCAGTAGGCCATAGGCCCCCTGGTCAAAGGAAAAGATATCCCTTGGTCGGGCTACCGATCCTGGATTGATCAAACGGACCGTTTTTTCATCACTGACCATCACCTGTTCATCATAGACCACATGGGTATGTCCATACAAAACCAGATCGATGTCTTCTTCTAAAATACGAGCATAGAAATCATCCTGCCATTGGTTTCTGAAATCCATATAATCATCGCCGTGCAGGATCCAGATCTTATGTCCCAAAATGGTCAGGATCCGTTCCGATGGCAACCATCCATAGTCACAATTGCCTTCCACCATGATCCATCCTTGATCATAATACTCATCGATTACTTCTTCCTGCCGAATTTCCGTGTCCCCGCAGTCGATATAATAATCTGCATCCGGGTATTCCTCCTGAATTGCCTGTAATAAGACATATTCTCTGTGACTATCCGATGTCAGTACGATCTTAACGCTCTCCAAAGTACATCCCTCCCGCATTCTGGTTTTATTTAAGCAGATTCTGCCCTTTTTAACAAGTCCATCGCCTTCTGATACTTTTGCACTCTCTTTCTGTCTGCCTCCGTAATATGATCCAACCGTGTCAGATCGCAGTTGTGGGCTAAATCAGCCAATTTGACCGTTCGGGCCAATGGATCTGTGGACAACGTGCGGACATAGTCCATATAAGGCACGAAGATATCATGGGACATCCTGGCTACCGCATGCACGACTTCTTCAGGAAAGCCGGCATTGGTCAGATCCTGCAAAGAATAAGCAGAGTCTTCCACCACATCATGCAGAAGTGCAACACATGTCGTATATTCATCCTTCATCTGTTCAGCCAGATGGAACGGATGGAAGACATACGGCATGCCGTTTTTATCAACCTGATCCTTATGCGCATCAAAACAAATCCTTAACGCCTTTTTGGTCAGCTTTGTATAGATCATATGATTCCCTCCCTTATTCTTTTCGATCATCTTCCAATCTTTTTAAATTCTGGTTGTTCTTCAGCTTTCTTAACGCATTGGCTTCAATCTGGCGGACCCGCTCCCGGGTCACTCCTAATTCATTCCCGATTTCTTCCAGTGTATACACCTTCTGTTGATCAAACCCAAAACGATACACTATGACGAAACGCTCCCGTTCTGTCAACAGCCGGATAGCTTTTAGAACCTCCTCTTTGATTGTCTGTGTTTCAACGTATTTCTCCGGCGAAATAATCTTATCATCGCGTATATACTCTGCCAGGCTGGCATCTTCCTGCTCATTGAGAGGGGTCTGCAGACTGATTGGTTCAAAGGCGATCCGTTTGAGCTCACTGATTTTCTGTTCGGTCGAATTCAAGGCAGCTGCCATTTCTTGGTCAGTTGGGTGTCGTCCAAGCCTCTGATCAAGATCTCTTTCAACCTGGTTCATATCCTTGATCTTCTCTTTGATATGGACCGGAAGCCGGACAGTACGCTGCGTATTATCAATGGCTCGGGAAATGGATTGTTTGATCCACCATGTCGCATAGGTGGAAAACCGACACTGTTTGTCCGGATCAAAAAGACGTACGGCTTTTTCCAGTCCGATGTTGCCTTCATCGATCAGATCCAGGATATCCAGGCCGTTTTTGACAGACATCCCTTTGGCAATCGAGACCACTAAGCGAAGATTACACTCCATCATCTTTAACTTGGCCGATTGACTGCCTTGTTGTACCTGTCGGGCGTAGTATATTTCCTGCTCCTTTGTCAGCAAAGGAAACTGCCCGATCTGATTCAAATACGAACGAAAGGCATCATAAACGATGCTCTTTCTTCCGTTCTGCTGATACATTTCCTGCAGTTGCTGCATTGTTTCTGTTTTCTTTCGTACTTGTGCTTCTTTGATCAACGCCTCCTTTTTCTTAGATCAATCATTCGATAAATGTATGATATCGCGAGAACAGCCAAACCAGTATTGATAAATTGTTTCAATATCCCGTTGGCCGGCATCACATAATATCCGCATGATATGACAAGCCAGCCGATGAGTGCGAAAAGAGCGAACCGTATCCAGTACATACCAGCCGCCTTCTTTAGAGATCACCGGATCCGGTACAAAGTAGCCCATAGCTTTCAGCCACGAACGCATCCTCACGTAATCGTAACTTGTATAATATTCTTCATAGATCCAGATTTCAAAGATGGTTTGCGCATAACGGCTTGTTTCAAACAAGGAGATACAATCCTTTTCATAATACGGTTGTAAACAGGTCAAAATGTATTCCTGGATCCAATCAATGACCATGAAAAATCGGCTTTTTTCTTTGTTTTTGAGAATTTCCTGGTATATATCGTATTCCTTATCTTTACCTATGGATGGAATCAGATCCGTCAGCTCAGCCGGTGGTTCTGGCAGCAACTTCAATAAGTCCCTACACTGGTTGTCATCAAAAAACGCGTAACCGAAATGCTGGTAGGCTGTATTGATCATCAATAAGAATGTATATTCCGATAGAAGCGGTCGCAAATCGAATAGGATCGTCTGTAAACATAGCCATAGTAAAGGATAGACTTCCTTGGTTTTCAATGGAAATTCCGGTTCTTCGCTTACAGACGAGCGTTCATATTCTTCCCCGCCAATGATGTAGCCTTCGATGACATAGACCGCAAACGAATTGATACGAAGCCATTTGCGGGATAAGAAGATCCACAACAGTTGTTGATATTGATCATCACAGACTTCATTTTGATCAATCTCTTCTCTACGCGTCTGTATATAGTAGTAATAGTTCAGATAAAACGATTCCGGATCGTCCAGATGATGGTAGATCCTACACAGATCAAAGCGGATATCTGACTCCAGTGAATACAAATTCGTTTTTATGCCGGAGGCCACCTGCAAAGCCCGTTGAAGCCAACACAGAGCTTGTTCATACTCTTCCAGCTTCGCATATTGTTGGCCGATCAAACGCAGCGTATTGGCTTCGGTATAAATGTCTTTCTGTTCTCGGGCTTGTTCCAGGATCTCAAAATAAACGTTTAATGCCAGATTATAGTATCCATGATCAGCCAGATTCTTCGCTTCCTTTTTCCAGGGTTCTGTATCGTATTTTCCCATGACAAGCTCCTTTCTTTTTATACAAAGATGACGGTATCTGTTTCTTCCTGCTCTCTTTTCCATCCATCGATCTTCATATGAATCGCATCGATCATAGCCAGGATGGCCAGCACCATGGATATCGTAATCAGAAACGGAGACGGAAGAATAAACTGGAATACCTCAAAAAACAACATATACAACATATGTATCACCCATCGGATCGTATAGATCTTTTCCACATCTTCGGGCTGTATCCGTATAAACGGCTTCCAGCCATCCCGCCCTTCTTTTCGGACCAGACCTACCCCTTCAACAAAGCCACAATCTTCTTTTAGATAGATAGGTAATAAAACATGCAGATAGAGCCATTGCTTAAACAGATGATATATCAAAATGGCAATCCCTGTGCTAAACACAAATGCCCAGGCTTTATGGAATAACAGATCAAATGCCAACACATCATAGACATCCAGATCCAAAAATACACAAACAAGGCCCAGCAGGATCATAGAAACCGTAAAGAACAAAATCGGTTTAAGCCTGGACGTATTCTCCTGTAAAGGCAGCTCCAAAATTTCTGTTCCATGCCAATGACGGACCGGTTCCGATTCCTGGGCTCTGTCTATTTTCTGAAGAACACCTGTTCGTTCCATCATCAGAATGAACAGTATGGTCCCCAGACAAACATAGAAATACCACGTATTTTCACAGCAGAACAGCCGGATCATCCCTAAGCCGATACATCCTGCAGCGATTTCCACGAATAAGGATCGTCTATTTTCCAGGATCAAAGCGATGATAAACAGGCCACCGGAGACAAGTGTATAGAGTGTCTTCAGTTCCCAGGCCAGAGAATCCGTACCGGTCAACCGGAAACACAATCCATAGAGATCCATAAACTGCACGATATATGGCAATGTCAGCAATAAGCTGGATGTCAGTAAAGGAAAGGAAGCTCGTACCGGCTTTTTAATAAATGTCGCCAAGGCCGTCGCATATCCCATGCACAACAGAATCCCGCTGCATAAAGGAAGCACAGCCACCCACTGGAAGCCAACATTCATCAACATCCCATGTGCATCTTTGTGTACGCGGAATAAAAACCACTCCTGGGAACTATATGATAAAAAATAACCGATTCCTAATAACACGATGGCGATGACATATCGCCGGTTGGAACGTACGTTCATGATCCTTTCCTCCCTTCCTTTTTAAGTGTCTATTAACAACACAAACCTCTCCAGGACACATTGGGCCGGATACGCCTCAAAAAACCGATACGTAACATCCGTATGGTAATGACCCATATACCATTTTTGAAACGTAGTACGCTCCGCTATATTCTGTAGATACCGATTTAACCGATCGCCGGTCAACCGGAAACACAATCCATAGAGATCCATAAACTGCACGATATATGGCAATGTCAGCAATAAGCTGGATGTCAGTAAAGGAAAGGAAGCTCGTACCGGCTTTTTAATAAATGTCGCCAAGGCCGTCGCATATCCCATGCACAACAGAATCCCGCTGCATAAAGGAAGCACAGCCACCCACTGGAAGCCAACATTCATCAACATCCCATGTGCATCTTTGTGTACGCGGAATAAAAACCACTCCTGGGAACTATATGATAAAAAATAACCGATTCCTAATAACACGATGGCGATGACATATCGCCGGTTGGAACGTACGTTCATGATCCTTTCCTCCCTTCCTTTTTAAGTGTCTATTAACAACACAAACCTCTCCAGGACACATTGGGCCGGATACGCCTCAAAAAACCGATACGTAACATCCGTATGGTAATGACCCATATACCATTTTTGAAACGTAGTACGCTCCGCTATATTCTGTAGATACCGATTTAACCGATCGGGTTCTTTGGGATGCGAAAAGGCCAGAATATGTCTTTCCAGATTGGTAGGAGCGCAATGTGTCAGGACATAGTCTACGGTATGATCATGTTTCTTCAGATTCTTTAGGCCTTCCTGCATTTCCTGTTCACTGGGCAGTTCCTGTGTCCAGTAAGACTGTCCGAGGATCCGATAGAACCATCCCTTCTCATTCATTTCTTTTACTTGGATCGGAAACTTCGGATCATCCGGATCCAAAACGCCATGCACAATATCACGGCTCAGCCCGCCGCCAAAAGTAAAGACCTTCCGGCCAGCCAGGATAAAGACTTGGCCCCGCATCAGATGATAGATGTGGCTGCGTATTTCATGGATCTTTCCATGGTTCCACATTTTGACAGGAAATGTTTCCAATAAATCATGATTTTCATGGTTCCCATCAACAAAGCATAATGTAAAAGAAAGTTGGTTTAAACGATCCAATGCCTCTTGTTCCGATGCAGAACCGGACCATAGTCCCCCGAAATCCCCTAACACAATCACTATATCTTCCTTGGTCAGATCCGACATCTCTTCTTGAAAGCGGTAAAGCTTGTCAAAACACCCGTGACAATCCCCTGTCAGAAATACACGCATCGTCCCACCTCACTTTGTAACGGAAATAGAATCCTCTTCCAGATATCCCAGATTCTTTAATCGTTTCCTCTGTTCTTTAACTTCATTAAGGTGGCGATCCCATAAAGTCCGGATCTGGTTTTCTTCATGAATCAGAAATGCCGGTATCATAGTCCGTCCATCAATCATCCACAATAAGAGAGGATCTTCTTTGATCTCATCATACAGATAACGTACCTGCAGACTTTGTTCATTCATTGTATTGATCAGTTCACTGACTTCTTCTTTTGTGTGACGATCATCCATCACTCCAATCAAGGAGCCGATTATGAAGGTGTCACGTACCAGTAAGACATACGTTGTATACAGTCCATCTTCCGATTCTTCCTGTGGATCATAATACAGATGACTGGATGGATCCGGATTATTCGGATGTAAGGTAAAGCCCATATGGATCAACATGTTTTCAATGGTTTCCATAGTCACCTCCAAAAAGTTTTATACGAAAGGATGTTCAGTTTACCAAAAATAATCGAAAAATCAAGGGTGTTTTTCAAAAAAATATTGGCTGTAGGATCCAGGATCCTAAGCCAGTATTTTCTAGGTATTCTTTTTCTTGCCACGATGTTTAAAATCTTCGTCAATACGGGTTTTCCAGTCACTTCACAATCTTTTTAAAAAAAGTTTTCTGCATAAAATAATAAAATCCCATCTCCGTCTACATTTATTATGTTTTGTATGTCTGCTTTCGTGCGATCATACCCTGTATAGCACTAACCGTAAATGCATATAAAAAACGGGAAATTCCGTAATCTCCCGCTTATAATCTCCATAATCATTGATAAAAAATATTTCCTAGCCCTTTATAGCCTTTCCAAGACCTCATTCATGATCCGGGCCTCCCATCCTTTCACAGAGAATAATTGTTATATTATCTTTTCCACCACGTTCTAATGCTTTCTCTAACAAGTTTCGTGTACTTTCCTCAACGCTTCCCTTTGCCATAAAGGCATGGATTTCTTCTTCATTCAACATATCCGTCAGTCCATCACTGCATAAAAGATATCGTGGAAAGGTATTTAACGAATACGCTGAAATGGCTGGTGTCAGCCATGTGTATTCTTCATTGATTCCAATATATTGCGTCAGCTGTGGTTTTCTGTCCAGTAAATTCAGTTCCCTTAATATCGATGCCGTTGTATGGTCGATCGACACTTGTTCTAAACCATCCGGCCGCCAACCAAAGATACGACTGTCCCCTACATTACAACAGTACATCTTTCCCTGATGGTGCAATAACAGTGCGGCTGTCGTTCCCATAATTCCATAATCATTTTCCTGAGCGGTTAAAAAGACACTGTCATTCATAGAAAGGCAAATATCCTTCAAAAAGGAAACCGGCTCATTCATGCCTTTCTTTATACATTCACGCATGGTACAGGCAGCCAGATAAGAAGCTTTTTCCCCATAAGCTTCACCACCTAAGCCATCAAATAACCCGACGCAAAAACTCTGGTCTTGATCCTTAAATGTAGAGACCATCAGCTTGCTGTTGGTGTGCTCTTCGTCTAAAACTGTAGAAAAAAAACAGAGATTGTCTTCATTATTTTCTCTTACTTTGCCAATATGCGATATGGCACTTAACCGAAATCCCTGCTCACTATCATCGGAAGATGTCCTCTCCCTGAATATCTGAAACATATGTGACTCCCATCCTCTTAAAACTATAAGTAGCTTTATTATATAAAGATTCTTCATTAAATTCAATAAATCCACATTCGTTTCATCCACATTTATACACAAAAAAAGTCAGCATTTACACTGACTTTTATGCATCTGAACGGGCAAATCCGTTTTTCATATGACAGCTTGCGGTATACAACACCTGTTCCAACAAAGCATCGGTTTCCTTTTGTACCATATTGGCTATGACATCGTTGCATTGTTCCAGATAACCGTGAATCCCTTCCTTTTCACTGCTTAGATCAAACTCCTTGATCAGCTGATTGCCTTTGGCATGCACTGTATTCTGATATCTTTCAATCAAATTGGCTGTGGCATGATAATGCGCATCGGCCAAGGCCCCTATGATCCGGTTGGTCCAGTAGAAGTTTTCCGTTGTCACCTGCTGCCCGGTATTAGAAAAATAATCCGGTGTTTTTGTTACATTGGCATAAAAAGGCACAAACGCATTAAACACGTTGGATCCCATCGCTATCCATTGCACCGCCATGATATCCTTTGGCAGATACGGACGTAACTGTAATAGCGATACAAAGTTGGTACGATTGACCCCAATTGAACGATATATGTTTTTTTGCGATCCTTTTCCATACGGATCATAAGCCGTTCCCTGGAAATGACGGGACAATACGATCTTTACATCCTCGGGTGTGATCTTCTTTTCCGGAACCCGGGACCATGGAAGAGTATCCGATTCCGGTGTATAGTCTGCCTGCTGTCCATACCAACAGGATGTGGTCGGATTCAAATACCTCTGAATATCCCATGCCCGTGGTGTATTGTATGTATGATCTGCATCATCATGGCTTCCAAAGGCAGCACGAGCATCAAAATCCGTTACTTCGTATAGATTTGTATCATGAAATCTCAGATCCAGATGATTGGTCTCTATAAATTCAACCAGATCTTTTGAACACATATGATCCTTCTGCTCTCCATAGGCATCTTTAAAATCAAAGGAATCGATTCCCAGTTGATTGGGCATCACAACATAGCTGTCATCCGGGACCCGTTTAGCCATCCAGTGATGGCCACCAATGGACTCCAGCCACCAGATTTCCTCTACATCGCTGAAGGCAATGCCATTCATTTCATAGGTTCCATACATCTCCAGATATTTTCCCAGCAGCACAACACCTTCCCGGGCAGAATGGATATAAGGTAATACGATCGTCAACAGATCCTCTTCTCCGATTCCGCCTTCCACCAAAGGATCGGCGCCCAACACTCTTGGATTGGACGTAATCGTCTCGGTTTCCGACATCGCAACATTCTCTTCATTGATACCGGCTTCTCCCCAGATTCCCTCATTATCCAGGGCATTCGGTACCGCTGTATACCGAAGGGCCTTCACCGGCAGATCGATATGCACTTTGGAGATCACCGATTGATAAGCAGCCGGCTGCTCCTGTGGATTGACCAC
>AUXO012452266.1_pt1 | contig 20280 bp, 25 predicted proteins | sample 768731 | NCBI WGS metagenome assembly AUXO01 (sample SAMN02715735, study PRJNA202380) | gut metagenome | biome: sheep rumen | host: Ovis aries | place: New Zealand: Palmerston North
TGACGTCTTGTAGTATCATCAAATAGCTTTATATATGGATTAGATACTGCTGCATTTGAATTAGCATCAACTGCACCAACATATAGATGAGTAGTATAATGTGATGTTAATGCTGTACCATTGATAGTAATCTTTCCATTAGCATCAGTTGTAACAGTAACAACACCAGATCCAACTATGTTATATTGGTTTCTAAGTGTATCATTATCAAATAATTTAATCCAACTATTACCATTTGTAGTAGCAGCATTTGCCTTAGCATCTTTAGCACCAATATATAAACCTGAAGTATAATGTGTGTCATGGTTTACATCAGGCTTAGTATTTGTTATAGTAATATGACCATTAGCATCACTTGCAACAGATATACCATTACCAGCTTTTACTTGGTATTGATGGGTAAGTGTTGTGTCATCAAATAACTTAAGATAAGGATTAGATACAGCTGCATTAGTATTTACATTTATTGCACCAATATAAAGATGAGATACTTTATGTGGTATAGTATTTGTAATAGAGATTTTTCCATTACTATCAGAAGTTACAGATATACCTGTTCCTCCAGCTATATTATGTTTAAAATATTTATTAGCAGCTTTAAAAGTAAGATATACATTTCCATTTGTTGAAATAGCAGCATTAGAAGTTAAATTTCCATTTCCACCAATAAAAAGTCCAGTATTCTTTTCATTAAGATAAAGATAAGAAGTATTATTAGTATCTTTATAATAAATATCTCCAGTTACTGTTCCTCCAATTAAAGGAAGATATACTCCATCTCCAAAAGAATCTATTTTCTTTACATTACCACCAGCTAAAAGAACATATGTATTATCATAATTCTTAGTAATAAATTTATCAGAAGTTAATTCTCCACTTAAATATCCTTTACCAGCAACATAAAGATTATAAGTTGTATTTTCTGCTGGAGATGTATTTCCTAAATAAATTCTTCTAGCAAATAGATTACCTGTATTATTTGTTGTATATATTGTATCATCAAACTTAAGAGGTTGATTAGCACCAGTAACTCCTACAAAATAAAACTTAGTAGTATTGTCTTTTGAAGAAACTACTGTATTAGAGCGACCTGTAAAACGTTGTCCATATACATTATTATATCTTAATGATGCACTACCAATATTATATGATATATCAATTTTAGGAAGTATATTTCCAGTATTAGAAATATCTCCATCAATATTACTTGAAAAATCACAATTCTGACCCCAAAGAGATATATTATTCTTTAACTTACCAGAAATATAAGTAGTATATAATGTATCTCCTTGATAATATAATGAAGAAGTTGTATAAGTTGTTTGGAATCCTTCTTTTTCTTGTACAAATGTAAGATAATAAGAAGAATTAGTTATAACTGCCTCTTTAGTTAAATTAATATCATTTGTATTGATATCTGTTGTTTGCCATTTTCCATTAATATATGTTAAAAGTATTGGAGATCCAATATTATGTTCATTTCCTATTTTAATATTATTCTTGAAAACTTCTATATTACCAAGATTATTAATATTTAAATAAGTTGTATCTGCTCCATTTATACCTTTTACATAAATTATAGATAATCCTTCATAATATTCTGTAACATCATCTGAATTTCCTGTCCAATAACCAACTGTTCCTGTAGAATTACCAAAAACTACTGGTATTCCACCTATTCCACCATACATTATACCATCATTAATAATGGCTCTTTTTCTTTTATGTAATATTATTGATTTAGGAAAAAGTTTAGAATAATCTAAAACATTTTTATTCCAAACACCAAGATAAGAATATAATAATTTATCCTTAGACATAAATTTAAATAAATATATACATTAACATTTAATTAAAAATAAAATTCATTTTTGACTATATTGAAATAATTAATATTTAAAATCTATATTAATTTAATAACACAACAAAAAAAGATAAAAATATATTTCAAATTAAGAAATGTTTATATATAATGGTTTTAGTCAGACACCAACAAGAAATTTTCAGGCAGCAGGAATAGACTTTTTTATTCCAAATATTGATGATAATAATTCAGAACAAGTAAAAATTGCAAAAGAAGCATTAAAGAAATCTTATAAGTTAACTGATCAAGATATTGATGATTTTAATTTGATAGTTGATGGATTAGCTACTGATGAACAAAGAAAAATGTTTGAAGGTCAACGTTGGAATCTTCTTCATTTATTTAATGCTCTTAAGTCTGCAGAGTGGTTTAAGAATCATAGAGATGAGTCTTTTACTAAGAAAGTAGATTATTTCCTTGATAATTATTTAAGAATATCTAAAGATGGTAAGTTAGGTATAGCTTGTCAATTCTCAGATATGTTATTTATTAATTCTGGTATTAAAGTTGCTCTTGAACCTTGGAAGAGTCTTGAATTTAAAAATAAATCAGGTAAAGGTACAGCTGGTTGGAGTGTAAAAGCATGTCTTGTAGATGAAGATTATGCTGGATATATGCATCTTTCTATGCAATATCTTTGGTATGATTCTGAATGTGGAGGAACTGTTTATGTTGGAGATAAACTTACTCAAGCTACAAAGCAAACAGTAGAGACAGATGATGCTATTGAATTAACTCAAAGTGAATATGAGGAAAGAATGAAGAACTCTAAACGAGGAAGTGATGGTTTTGGTAGTTCAGATGTAAAACATTAAATAAAGAGGAGAACTTAATTGTTCTCCTCTTGTTCTATATTAATAAACTGATAATCTAGATTTGAATATTTAAAAGTTACTTTGAATGTCTGAGACTGTGCAACTGGTGCATTATAGTTAAAGTCTAGCATATCAATTTCACTTATAATAGGATCATCAATTACAATTCTAGAATAAACTTCTCCTTTACTATTGAAAATATCTATAAAGAATTGTTCTGGTAATTTCTTATATTTTGTATCACGAGAATATTGCCAGAAGAAATTCTCAAATATAAGAAAATAATTGACATATCCAAGAGTATGACGGAAATATACATTTAAAGTCTTGTCAACTAATGCTATTGGATTTTTTTCAGAACGATAATTATAATCTGTAGCAGTATGCATAAATTGATTTTGTAAATCTCGATCTTTATTTCCATATATAGATTTACCTTTACCAGACTGTTGTTGTTCTACTGTAGCATCAACAATTCCTAATACTTGTACAGATTGGATTGTTTCATTTAAGAAATCAATAGGTTTATAAAGATAACTCTTATTATTCTGAATTATCTTTGAATATTTTTCATTAATCTCATCTATTATGAATGTATCTGGGATAGTTAACTTAAAACTATCTTGTTTTCCTTTTAATGTAAACATATTATATTACTGTACATTTCATTATTTTTAAATCTTTTGTCAATATCTTTTCTTTATTACCATTTCCATTATCTTTCCAAATAAACTTATTCTCAAAGATTAAGTCTTTTTCTTTTTCAGACAATGGAGAATGGTTAAGTTTCTGATATCCATAGTAAATATTGAATTTCTTCATTATTGATTACCTCTAGATCTATTTTGACTTGCTGAACTTCCTCTTTGATTTGTTGATGGATTTTGTGGTGGTGTTCCATTATTTTGAGGAGTTGAATTATTTCTGCTTGTATTGTTTATCTTTGTTTTATCTTCTTCTGGTGATGAAGGATTATTATCATCAAGAGAGTCTGTTGTGTCTGAAGAAACAAGAACATTAATTGGATTAGCCATAACTTCTTTAATTGCAGAAATTGTAGAATCAATTTTCTTTTGTCTCTTATCTTGACTTTCATCAGATTTTTCAATAGTTCTAGCAGCTTGTTCAAGACGATCAACTAAGTTATTAAGTGTAGGAGTTAATTTTTCAACTAAAGCATTTGTAAGTGCTCCCATATCAGGCCATTGATTAGCAAGTTTATTCAATCCATTTACAAGACTATTCATAGTATTCAATTTAGATACATCAACACTATTAATTGTATTTACATATTTCTTCAATATCTCTGTATTCTGATTGAACTGTGAAGAACCTTTAGCATTAGATAAAGTCTGATTAGTCTTCTTAATTGATTCTATTAATAAATTAGATTTATCATAAGCATCTTTATCAAATGGATTTACACCATTATAAACATAATTACTAAGTTCATCTGTTAAGAAATCAAATACAGTCTCTTGAGTAGGATCATAAGTAAATGAAGAGCATATACCTTGTAACTGACTGATACTGTTATTAAGATTAGAAACCATCTTAGTAAAATCAAGAGTACTAAACTTATTGATTTCATCTTGATATTTATTGATTTCTTTTATCTGATCTAATGTAGTCCTTACAGTAAGTCCAATAGCAGCAATTAAATCAGTAATATTATCTGCTAATATCTCTCTTGCATTCTTAGCTTCTTCAGTTTGATAAGCTCTAATCTCATCACTATCAAGAATTGTAAGAAGACTTACAATAATATTTTTAATAATATTCTTAGCTCTATTTATCTCATTATCATCAAGACGCACATATTTAAGTACATTACCATCTTTATCCCATGAAATTGGAATACTTGTAGAAGCTATTTTAACTATTGAATTAGATGCTGAAGATATAATTCTAAGAATCTGAGATATTCCGTTAGAAACTGTAGTTAATAATTCTGCTTCATTATTAGGATCAAATTTCTTTCCAGGAGCAAAATAATCATCATATATATCTGAAATAACATCTGCTAATATTGTAAGTATACCTGATTGTTTACCATTTCCTTTAAATAACTGATTTACATTATTTATGATTGATAATGGTTCAATATGTTTATATCTTGTAGGTTTACCATCTTTCCAAGGAGCATCCCAATCAGGTACTTGAGCACTTCCTAATTTAATTGCTGTATCAACTACACTAGCTGTTATCTTAGTTATTTCATTAATACATCTTACTGCAACATTAAATGGAGAATCATCATCTGGATTTTCACCAAGAATAAATTTTAATCCAAGATGAGAATCATCGCCATTATAAGCTAATATTATTGCATTAGCTGTAGCTGGAATGACTTTCATCATTACATCATTCAAATTATTAATAGCATCTGTATAAACAATTTGTTTGAAATGTATTGGTTTTCCATCTTTATCCCATTTATCTGCTACTAATCCTTGTCCAATCTTTATAATAGAGTCAGCAATACTTGAAATAAGTCCACCTGTTGAAGATACAGAAGATACTATTTCTGTAAACCATTCATTATCTTTTCCAAAATATTGTGGATATCTTTTAGTAGTCTCAACTATAGATACAATCTGTCCAATAAGTATTTTCTCAACTGCTTCACCAGCTGCTATATAATCATCTTTAGTAAGTTGACGGTATTCAATAGCTTTTCCATCTTTATTCCAATTGATTGCTATTTGTCCAGAAGCTAACTTAACAATACCTTCTGCCATATTTCCAATAAATTCAGAAACAGGAAGTATTGCATCCATTTTATTAGATACATCATCTGTATTAATATCAAGTGAAGCAACTGCAGATATTACTGTAGTAAGAATATTCTCTATAGATTTTCCTGCATCATAGAAATCAGAACTAGTAACTTTAACATAATGTATAGGGTGTCCTTTATCATCCCATTGATTAGGAATCTGAAGAACTGCAATATCTTTTACTCCAGTAGCAATATTTGAAATCATCTCACTTACTTTCATAGAAGCTTCAATGACACGGATTAATTTTGGAGGATCATCAGAACATAAAAGTCCACCACTTACTACATCAAATATATTTTGTTTTTCACTTCCTCCTAATTCTTCATTTTTTCCCTTTTCATATAAACTCATTAAAGTACGTACAACTGAAGTTAATATAAGATCAATATTTTCTCCAGCTTCAACAAAATCACGTTTCTTAATTGGACGGAAAGCAATAGCTTTTCCTTTTTCATCCCAAGCTGTTGGTATTTGCATTTTAGCCATATTTCCAACAGCACTTCCTATATTAGATATAACTTCACCAATTTTAAGAGTAGCTTCCAAAGTATTTATAAATGGACTAGGCTCAGCATCAGAGAATAATCCTCCTCCAACAACATCAAATATATTCTGTCCTTGTTTTAGACCAAATCTTTTATAATCATTACCAACTTGATATAAAGACATTATTGTTGAAGCCATTGATATCAAAATATCTGATACATTATCACTAGCTAATTTGAAATCTTTTTGTTTAAGTTGACGGAATGCAATAGCTTTACCTTTACTATCCCATGCAGTTGGTATTTGCATCTTAGCCATGTTTCCAACACCAGTAGCAATATTTGAAATTACTTCACCAACTTTATTTCCAAAATATAAGACTTGCCATATAGCTTCATCATCATTATTTGCTAAATCTTTAAGACCAAATTGACGTGTTTTTCCATACCATACATCTATAAAAGCTTCAGCCATAGTTGTAAGTATATCTGCAATATTTCCTTTAGCTATTTCAAAATCATTTGGTTTTAATTGACGCCATCTTATAGCATTTCCATCTTTATCCCAACGAGATGCAACTTTCAAATTAGCTAAATCTTGAATTGCAGAAGCTACTGTTAACATAGTTTCTCCCATAGGTTTAGCAATACTTTTTATTATTTCTAATTTACTAAATATTCTTGTTATTTTAAATATATCTTTAACTGAAATAACTTCATCCGCGATATTTATGAATGATTTAAGATTATTAACAATTGTTTCTGTTTGACTTGATATATCACCAACAGCTGCCATCTTAGCAACTGATAATGAAATTAATAGCATAGTTGTAGATAATGAAACAGTTAATAATCCAATAGGTATCATTGCAATATTTCCAAGAACAGCAGCAACACCAACAGGAATTAAAGCTAATGATAATATTCCAATTTGTCCAACAATATCTATAAGTGTATTAATATTTCCTGGTAATGTCTTTCCATGTTTTTTCATTAAACTATCAACTATAGCTAATGATGCTGATAATGCCATTAGAGAAATACCAATAGCAACAGATGCTGCTAATCCAAGAGGAGCAACTAAACCAAGAGCACTTAATAATAAGAATGTACTACCAAGAGAATCCCAAGAAAGTATATTATTAAGTATTCCAATTTCTTTTAATATTCTATTACCATTCTTTCCTATGAATGAATGCATAATACCAAGACTAACTGAAATTGCTGTTATTGCTACACCAATAGCTGTAGCTGCTACTGCTCCTAAAGTAATAAGAACCATAACAGGAGGAATTCCTAAAATAGCAAAAACTCCTAATATACCTGTTAATACTGTTCCTAATACACCAATATGTTTTAATGTCTTTCTACCATTAGGATCATTTTCAAATATATAATTAGTAAGAAGTATTGATAAACTTAATGTACCTATTGCTATAGCTAAACCTTGAGCAACTGCAATACAAGGAGTAATATATGGAGCTAAATATCCAAGTAATGCCATAACTCCTGACATTAAAGCTATAAATCCAGTTAATACAATAGCATAGTTTATAGCTGATCCAACACCATATTTATTAATATACATTGCTCCTGCAATTAAAGCTAATGAAGAAAGTCCAACAAATATTCCAAATGCTGACATAGAAGCAATAGTCTTAGGATCTCCCATAAACTTATTAAGTATTAATACTGTTACTTCCATTATAGTAACAAAACCAGCTAATACTATAGCATATTCCATAACAGATTTTGCTCCATATGTCTTTACAAACATAGCACCAATAAGAAGAGCAGCAGAAGAAACAGATATAAATATACTAAGTTCCTTCATACTTACCATAGATTTTCCATTAAGCCATACAGAAAGACCAACTGCAACTGCTTCCATAATTCCAACAAATCCTGCAAGAAGTAAAGCAAATTCCCAAGCAGATGCACTTCCATAAGCATTTATATAAGCAGCACCAGCTATTAGTGATGCTGTACATAAAGCAATGAATATTCCAAATTGCTGAGCTGATTGTATAGCTTCTGGAGCAACTTTAGAGAATAGTAATATTGGTGCTACTACTGCTAATTCAAATAATGCTAATAATCCTGTAAACTGTAATGCTGCATGAGGCATTTGTCCTCCTTTCATTGTCATAAATAATGCGCCAATAAGTAATGCAGTAGTACAAACAATAATCATAGCAGTAAAATCTACAAGACCACGGAATATCTGATTCTTCATTTTATTAAGAATCAATAATGGAGCTAATACACCAATTTCAAATAACATTAATAATCCAGTAAACTTTAATGCATTCTTTACATATTTTCCTCCTTGAGCAGCAACAAATAAAGCTCCAATCATTAAAATAATTGTAGAAGTTATTACAATTCCAGTAAATAACTTCATAGAATTAGTAACTCCATCTTTGAATGTATTAATTAATAAGAATGGAGTTATTATCATTGCTTCAAATAACATTAATGTAAATGCAAATTTTAATGCATTTTTAACTAATTTACCTCCAGATAATGACATGAATAATGCACCAATAAGCATTACAGCAGTAGTTACAATTAAGAATCCTGAAAAATTCTGAAGTCCTTTAGTAGCTTCTGGTGCATATTTATTGAATAATATAAATGGAGCAACAACAATTGCTTCAAATAACATTAATGTAAGACCAAATTTAAGAGCATTTTTAACAAGTTTACCACCTGCAAATGACATAAATAATGCTCCAAGAGTCATTATAACTGTACATGTTATTATAAATGATGATAAATTCTCAAGTGAATCTAATGCATCTTTTGCAATAAATTTAAATGTCATAATTGGAGCAACAATTAATGCTTCAAAAAGACCAAGTGTAATAGCAAATCCAAGAGCTGCTTGCATGAATTTACCTCCTCCAAGCATCATAAACAATGCACCAACAAGCATTGTAGCTGTACAAGTTATAACAAAACTATTAAGATTATTAAGAGCTGGAAAAGCTTTATTTTTTTGTAATGAGAATAATAATAATGGAGCAACAACCATAGCTTCAAAAGCCATTAATGTAACACCAAATAATAAAGCATTCTTAGCAAATTTAGCTCCACCAACCATCATGAATAATGCTCCTATTGTCATGACTGCAGCAGAAGCAACTATAAATGCACCAAGACCAGCCATAGAAATAGAAGCTTTTTTAATTTCTTCATTTCTTTGATTAGTCTTAACAGCAACTTCATTACAAGAATCTAAGCTTTCATCTATTTTCTTATTAGCAGCTTTTACAGTATCTGCCATACCTGCAAGCTCAATAATCTTGTCATATTTTGTTTTTATTTCATCATATACTTCATCAAGGATATCAAGATAATCAAGTATATTAACTCTCATTTTTTTAATATCATTAGCTTTAGTATCAATATTACTAAGAGTATTAATTATAGAAGAAATACCTTCTAGACTTTTAATTATCTTTTCAACTTTCTTTTGATCAGCAACATCAATAGAATTTAATCCTTTAAATATTTCACTTAAAGATTTAACAGAAGCACTTTTAGATATTTTACCATTCTCTGTTGTATTTGCAAATATTGTTGTTAATTCTTTTAATATTTCTGGAAGTTTTTTATTAACTTTAATTTGTGCTAAAGAATCAACAATATTTTTTACATGACCAATATTTTCAACTATTCTTTGATATTTTTCTTTATTAGTCATATCTGCAACATCATTTAATCCATGAAATATATTCTTAAGATTTTCAGGATTTTGATCTGAATAGAATATAAAATCTAAAAATGATAAATTTCCAGGTATTATATTATCTGCTTCAATTCCTAAATTCTTAAGATTAAATAATATTGTATTAATAGCAGTAACTCCATCAATAATTAATCCAGCTTGTTCTTCTGATACTGGATGCATTTCTCTTAAACCTTCAAATAAAATATCAAGATTACTACCATCACCAAATATATTCATAAGATTAATAATATAAGACTCAAAATCTTTCATTTTATCTTTATCTTTAAGAATTTCATTTGCTGATGACATTTCTTGAAGTATACTATTAACACCTTTAATAGCATACATAATAACATCTGTATCATCTTTTGTAAGAGATACTTCTTTAATTTCTTTAATAGCAGCAAATAATTTTTGAAGTCTTATAACAGTATCAACTAATGTCTGACCATCTCCAAGTGTCTTATTTAAATTTTCAATTCTTTTTAATACTTGATTTAATGGTAAAATAAGACTATCTAAAGTTTCTAATCCTTCAGTAGTCTTTTTATCTATTTCACCAAAATGACTGATAGCTAATAAGAAATTCTTTAATGCACGAGAATTTTTAGAAGTAGGATCAATATCTCTTTCTGATAATTCAATAAGTTTATCTATTGTCTTATCATTTATACCTTGTATTAATAATTTTATTTTTTGTGATCCTTCTTCTGTTGTTGTATTTCCTTCTTTAATAGCTACTAATATATCATTTAATAATGGTGCAATACCAGATAATACCATATAGTTAGATTCATCCCATAAATGATTTTCTTCATAACTATCAAGATATTTATTTGCTAATTGAGTAATAGTCTTTAAATCTAATTTACTTGCTACAGTAGCTGCTTTTATATCACTTAATAAAGCAAAAATAGAATTACTATCACCAAACAATGCTTGGTGATTAGATTTTATCTTAGCTAAGAATGAGTTTTCTTTTGATCCTAATGCAGCATCTCCTACAATTATTCTAGCCATTGCTGAATTATGATCAGTTATAATACTTTGAACACTTTTTTCAAGATTATAAGTTACAGCTTCTTCTCCACTTGGAAGAGCAGTAACTCTTACATCAATAGTTCTTTTAGGAAGTGTCTTTTTATTATTAGTATTTGCCATTAAATATCTATATTATATAAATGTATTCTATATAAAAATAAAAATGAGATTAAACTGATTTTGAATTTTTCAGTCTTATTTTCTATATAGATACTAAAAACTTTTAAATATGAATAAATATTATGTATATTGCAGATATGAATATATATCTGATAAAGGAAAGAAATTTACAGATTGGTTTAGAATGCCAGGAGTATTTGATAAAGAAGAAGATGTTAATAAAGAAATAGATAACATATCAAGTACTTCTAAAGATATTGATAAGAATACTAAAATGAAACATGAGTATGAAATCAGATATCTTGATGAGACATTGATTCCACAAATTAAAATGAAACGTCCTAAAGGCCGTCCAAAGAAATCTACAATTGAAGAATTAAATGTAATTATAAAAGCTCTTAATAAGAAAGGATCTATAAAGATAGATGGAACTATGAAAGAATATCTTTATAATGATGAAGAAGCTAAAAAATATATTCAAGAGCATATTAAAGATAAAGATACTAAATGGGTAAGATATTGGTATGATGATAATGATATTCTTTATTTAATTCTTAAAGATAATTCTGAAAAAATATATGAGTAAACCTAAAAATAGAGTAATGTGTCCTGATTGTGGAAGACAGAAGATGCTTTTTGAATCTGAGTCTAAAGCAAATAATTTCATTAAATGGAATAAAGATGAGATAGAGAATGGAGATAAATTAAGAGCTTATTATTGTCCAGCTTGTTGTGGTTGGCATATATCTCATCAGAAATTTCATAAAGATATGGAAGGCAGGACAGATAAACTTATTGAAAATTATAATAAAGAAAAAGAATTAGAAAAACTCAAAAATAATACATTTATAAATATTCATATTGAAGAGTTATATCAAGAAATTAAAAGACATAATTTACAAGACAGAAAAAGTATAAATCAATTACTTTATAAACCTGAATATTCTAAATACACTTCATTTGTAAAACAAGAAGCTAAAGTAAAATATTATACAGAAATAAATATATGAAAACAGACTTAAAAAAACAGACAAAATATTTCAGAAGAACATTTGATAAAGATAAGATGGAATTTATATTGACAGAAATTCCACTTAACAAAGATAATTGGTATTATGTTCAGATAGATGCAACAATCAGAACATCATTCCTTAAACATCAATGTCCTCTTCCAAAATATGTCATTATTGAAGAATTAAGTCATTATACTAAAATTAATATAATTAGAGATATTATAAAAGAAAAAGATATATTAGATTGGTATGATAAATCTCTTTTTATTAAATCTGAATTAGATATACAAGCAAAATGTAATTCTAATGAAGAAGATAAAAATTGGATAAAATATGAATTTAAGATAATATGATTAGAAAAGATGTTATATTTTTATGTTTAATATTCTTATGGATAATTACATTAGTATCATCATATATATTTCATATTGAATATTGGAAGACTAATTCTTGTTGGATAGTATTTTGGACATTCTTAGTATTATTAAAATTATCAAATACTAAATTTAATAATTGGCTTAATAAAAAATTATGAGTAAACTATTAGAAGAACTTGAGAAAAAACTTAATTCAATGACTAAAGAAGAACTTGATGCTGAATGGGAAGAACTTAAAAAATGGAATAATGTTGGCCCAACAGTTGATGAATATTTTGAATCATTGAAAAGAGATGGTTTATATCCTAAAGATTTAGATTATGAAAGTAATATTTCTTGATTTTGATGGTGTTATAACAATACCACCTAAGTGGTATCTTAAAGCTGATAAGATAAAATATATTAAAAGAATTGTTGATGAGACAAGAGCAAAAATTATTGTCTCATCTTCTTGGCGTATGAATACTGTAGAAGAAACCAAACAAAGTATGATTTATAAAGAACGTAGATGTCCAAGAAATAAAATGCTTTATTGGCTTATTGATAATCTTTATGATGTAACACCTCATGTAGGATTAGGTAATGGACGTGGAGGAGAAATACAAAAATGGCTAAATGATCATCCAGAATTTGATAATTATGTTATATTAGATGATGATCATGATATGTGGGATTCTCAATTATATCATTTTGTACAGACTAATTATGAAGATGGTATAACTGAAGTAGAGACTGTAAGAGCTATTAAGGTATTGAATAAGAAATTTTTCCAGAATTCAATGGCTCTTAACTATGAACTTAGATTTGAATATCTTAAGAAATGTCATCATCTTCCTAACAGATATGATGAATTAGATAAATATAATGATTTATGTAAAAATTCAAATAACAGATATGAATTATAAAGAATTTTATAAGAAAGAATTATTTCCAAAGAGAGATATCAAAATTACTGATAAATATCTAGAAAAAAGAGGATGGCATAAGACCAAGCCTATTGGTGAAGAAAATCCAACATGGTATTATTTTGATGATGGTGTATTAGGACGTATTCATGTAAGTATCTATAATAAAAAACCACATTATAGACTACAAATTAATCATAATATAGGAGATTCAAGATATATAAATACTGTTGCTGATATAAAAGCTGCAGTATATTCATATGTTTGTGGAATTCAAGCAGTAAAATATGGAAAAGAAGGTAATGGATATAAATGGATTGATGTAGATACTAAAGAAGAGGAAGATGAATACAGATATAATCTATATTGTAAATTAATTCAAAAAATAAAATAATGAAAGATAAATTTATTGGTAAGCAAGCTTATGCTGGTGGTACTATGAAAAGGTTTTATGGTACAATTATTAAAAAAGAAATTGATGAAGATGGTTGGGAATGGTATATTTTAATGTCACCAACAGGAGAAACCTCAAGATATAGTGAAGAAGAAATAACAATAATTCCAACACCTGCTAGAAAAGAGACTTATGATGAGAAAGTTGAACATATTATGAGACTTTGTGATATATCTAAAAAAGAGGCAGAAGATTTTATTACATTTATTTATAAGCAATTATGTTCTTCAGGATATTTTATGGGAGATTATAATATTCATGGATTTCCAGAACCTGAAGAGCTTAAGCCTTATAAAATATTATATAGAGAAAGAGATTTTGGAACTTGGCTTTTAGATTTTGCTCTCCAATATAATATGGAGCAAGGTATGGAATATGATTGTAAATTCAAGTTTGACAGACACGAATATAATAAAGAAATACAAGAATCTTTAAAAGAAGATTGAATTTTTTAATTTTTTTACTATATTATATTTGTAATTTTAAAACAAATATTATGTGGTGTAGTTCAAATAAAGAAGATTTAAAATCTTATTTTATTAAAAGTATTGATGGTGGTTGGATGGAAGATTCTATAAAATCAATTACTGAATTAGATCGTCTTATCAAAGGTTATTTAAAAGATAAGAAACAATATATTTGGTGGACTTCAAGAAAATTAATTGAAAATCCAAAGAACAATAAAGAATCTTGGTATAATTGTTTTTGGAAATGTGAAAATTCTGAGAATTCTCTTTATTTAAAAGGAATGAATGATCATAAATGGCAGATTGAAGTTCTTATTGAAGCAATGAGAGAAGTATATTCTAAAAATCTTGATTCTAAAGAATATAATAGACTTTGTAAGAAAATTGAAACTCGTATTAATAGAATGAATAAGTAATATGGGAAAATATAATTTAAATTGTGGAGATCAGTTTGGAAAAAATGATGAAGCTACACGTATATTTAATGATGAATTTATTCCATTTATAAAGAAACTTAAGATTAAAGATAAAGATATCGAAAAAATTTATAAAATAATACAAAATATTACTGAAGAAGCATATTTTATGGGTGGTAATGTTCGAGAGTGGGAATGTAATGCTGGAGAAGGAGTATGAAAGTAAAAGTATATTATTTTATTAAAGATTATGATGATAGTATTATAATTGAAGGTAATAATATTGAAGAAATTCGAGAAAAATGTGATAATGAACTTAATAAAAGAGGAGCAACATATTCTGGATCTGAAATTTTAGAAGAATAATATGACAGTAGCAGAATTAATTGAAGAACTTATTGATCTTGAACTTGCTGGATATGGAAATTATCGAGTAATGGTTAATACAGATATTGGAAGTACTGAAGAAGTATCTGATAGAGAAGTTTATAATCAAAAAGAAGAAGTTTTTATATATTAAATGTTCTACCACTGAGCTATAGGACTAAATTAACAGTAGTAAAAACATTTAAATTTATTAAAATTATGGGTAAACAAAATCGTAGTGAGAACACTTATCAAAAGATCAACACTCTTTACATGCGTGATGCTAATAATATTATTATGCCTTATGATGAGTATGTTGATCCTGTTTTTAAATTCTTAGAGAATAATCTTTGGGATTGTGAAGAGAAGATTGATGGAACTAATACTAGAATTGAAGTAACATCAGAAATTGTATGGGATAATCCATCAGAACCTTGTGTAATTGAAGGAGTTAAATTTTCTGTAGAGTATAAAGGTAAAACAGATACTGCTCAAATTCCTCCTATGCTTATGAAACATCTTCAGGAAAATTATCCTGCTGAAAAAGTTCTTAATGCATTAGGACTTAAAGATTATATTCCTGTTTCAGAATGGCAAGAACATAAATGGGGTATTCTTAATGAAGATCTTAATACTTTTACTCCTGACGAAACTAAGATTCCTAAGAAATATACTATTTATGGTGAAGGATATGGACCAAAGATCCAAGCTGGAGGAAATTATATTAAGGAAGGTAATCGCATGATTGGGTTTGATGTAAAGGTTAATGATCTTTATCTTCTTAAGCCTAATCGTGATGATATTCTTAATAAATTAGGTATGCCTATTGTTCCTTATATTGGACAAATGACACTTAAGGATGCTATTAAATTTGTCAAGAAAGGATTTAAGTCACGTATTGCTGAAGCTAATCCAGATTATCTTGCAGAAGGTCTTGTTCTTCGTACTCCATGTGGTTTGAAAGATCGTCAAGGCAGACGTATTATTGTAAAGATTAAGACTTGTGATTGGAATAAGTATTACAAGAAATATGGAACTTATGATAAAGTAGATCAGCCTAAGAATGAATACTATCAAGGTTAATTTTAAAAGTAAGATGAAAGAAACAAAAGTCTTAAAAAAAGAAAAAGAAGTAGTAGTATATAAACCTGATCAAGAAGTCTATCTTAATATGTGGGTAGAAGCTAATAAATGGTTTATACCTATGAAAGAAATTAATGAAGACTCAAATGTTGCTTATATAGGTTATTGTAATGAAAATAGTTCATTAGTTGTACAATATAAATGTATGAAATATGATGTACAAGGATATGAACTTGGAGTAAGACCAGAGCCAATTGGATATTGGTATCATGATGTACATAAGTTAGTATTTAATAATTTATTGAAAGCAAAGTCTAAATCAGATTTTATTAATAAGTATATTAAAGAAAATTATATGTATCATAGAGAAGCAATTGGAGTTGGACTAGTGCTAGCAATGGATAATTATAAAGGGTAGCTTAACTGCTACCCTTTAATTTATTCTATAGGTTTATAACCATTAATATATTTTATTTTACCTTCTTTAGAAATTGTCTTGCCATCTTTTGATAGATAATCATCAAGTTTCTTTTGAGCTTGTTCTTTTTTCTTCTGAAGTTCTTCTAGTTCTTTCTCTAATTCATTAAGTCCAGAAGTATTTGCCCATTCAGAACCAGCTTTATCTAGATATTTATCACATTCTGGTTTAGATTTGTCAAATTCATTATCAGGATGATCTTTATGGAATAATTCTTGTGCTTGATATAAAATATCTTCTTCCATATTATTATTCAAGTCATCAATCTCAGATATTTTATTATCAATCTCATAATTGATATCATCTAATTCATCATAATATTTATCTTCAACTTTTGATGATGTCTTAAATTTATATGTCTTAGATTTCTGACAAAGACCAACTAAATCTGAAGAAGAAATTACTGCAAACTTACCTTCACTGAATTCAATATTGATTTTCTTAGAAGGTAGAATTTCATCAATAGTTCCTTCTATCTCTTCTTCAATATCATCTCCATTCTCATCTTTATACTTCTTAAGATAAATTACTCTGTCTCCTTCTTTAAAAGTAATTCCACCTACTTCAATACGCTCTTTTGATTCTAATATGTATTGTTGTAATGATTTCATATATATTAATATTATTTATTTGCAAAATAAGCTTTCAATGCATTCTGAGCATCTTTTTTACTATTATATTTAGCTTTCCAATAACCTTCTTTAGTATTAGTACCTTTATTTGGAGTTCCTTTTATTCTCCAATATTTACCTACTTTTACTATAACATCTTCTCTTTGTTCAAAAATAAAATTTTGTAAACTTTTCATATTTAAGATCTTGTTTCTACTTTTTCTATATTTTCTTCATTTAATTCAGTAAATTCATCTCCAAAAACTTTTTTACCTTCTTTATATAAATTGATATATAAATTTTCATATTCTGCACGTTTCCATTTATCTATTTCATCATCCCATTTATAAGTATAAGCTAATGCAAATAATAAGTTATTTATAGATTCTATTGAAAGTGAAACATTAACTCTTTCTTTATTAGATTCTTTTATAAAATTATTTAAAGTTTTCATATTTATATTTCTATTGATAATATATTTCCCTTTTCAAATAAGAAAGTAAGTTTTTCATAATCATCATCTCCATCTAAACTTTCAGGAGTATCAAACCATTCTTCAACCTTTTCATAAATTTCATTATTTATAGCATATACATAATAAGTTGCTCTAGATCCTGAATTAACACAATCAATTTCTATATGTCCTCCTTTTAATCTTACAGTATAACCAAGATCGTGTCCTGTAATTATTCTCTTTTTTATTTCATTTAAATCATCAGAATAATCATTTAATACATTTTCAATCTTTTTATGATTATTTGTTTTCATTAAATATCCTAATGAATCAAATTTACATACTATAAAATTATCATATTTTTTATTAATTTCATTTAAAGTATTTAAACAATCTTCCCATTCTATTTCTTCCTCTTCTTCATTTTCATAAGATTGAGAATCATATAATATATAAGTATCAGAGTCAAGTTCATCAGGATTATATTTATCTTGATATTTACTTACATGCAGTTTTTCTATTAAATATTGTGATAAATTTTTCATAATTTAAAATTAATATCAAATATATATCCAACTTGATAATCCATTGACATACTTCTTACTTTGGATATACGAGCGAATAAATGATTTTTATATTCATATATTTGTACAGCACTTCTTACTGAAGAAGTTTCTTTGGATTTTTTCTTAATAAGTTTTATATCTTCTCTTTTATCTCTATTAATACAAATATCTAAATAATCTTTATATTCTTTCTTTTCAGATAATTCATCATGAGAAATATAATATACTTCATTAACAAAATATCCTTTTATAAAATTATTTACTTCTGAAGCAAAACTATCTCCTCTGACTCCTTTAAATAAATCTAATACTTCTAATATAGAATCATATTTATAATCATCAGATAATTTTACTTTAGATTTATATTTACTTACATACAGTTTTTCTTGTATATATTGACTTAATTGTTTCATTTTTTATACCAAATAGGTGGATTTTTTTTTAATGGACTTTTAGTGAACATTGTTTTCATATTTTTAACATTACTTACATTCCATTTAGATATATCTCCATTAAATTTAGAATTATAAAACATATTTTCCATATTTTTAACATTACTTACATCCCATTGAGATATATCTCCATTAAATGATGACTCACAAAACATAGCTTCCATATTTTTAACATTACTTACATCCCATTGAGATATATCTCCATTAAATAATGAAACACAAAACATAGCAGACATATCTTCAACATTACTTACATCCCATTTAGATATATCTCCATTAAAATTAGAATAATAAAACATACTTTGCATATTTTTAACATTACTAACATTCCAATTTAAAATATCTCCTTTTTTACTAGTAAATTTTGAAAATGTAAACATTTCATTCATATTAATTACATTACTTACATCCCAATATGAAATATTTCCATCAAAATTAGAATTAAAAAATAACCTACTCATATCTGTTATTTTTGATGTATTAATATCATTTAAATCAGCATTCCATCCTCTTTCACTAACCAAATCTTTTATAATATTTTTAAGTTCATTTAAATTTTTAGGATGATATTTATAATTTTTAAATTGACTTATATGTAATTTTTCTTGTATATATAAATTTAAATGTTTCATAATTAATATTTTTCTATTTTTGCATAATCAGCACATACATCAACAATATCTGCCATATCTCTATATACTTTCTCTAATTCTTGAAGATGTTCTTGTTCATCTTTAAGTATTTCTTCAATTTTAGAATGAGTTACTATATCTCTGTCTTTAGTAAATTCTTCTAATTTAGTATATGTTTCAATAGCTCCTTTCTCAGCTGTTATATTATTCATTACAGCTTGACAAGTCTCATAAGATGGCATTATATATTTATGTGTAGCTATAACATTTAAAGCTGCTGGATCTGCAATATCATTAGGATCACTTCCTAATTGTTGAAGTCTTTCCATTAACCAACATGCATGGTCTTCAAATTCATCTTTTGCAGTCTCTTTAAAGAATTTAACAAGTTCAGGACGGCGTTTACCATGAAGGAATGGTGCTGTAATAGTATAATGATACCAAGCTAATAATTCTTCTGCTAAAGCATCTTTAAGCATAGTAAGTAGCTTAAGATAGCCTTCTTCTCCTAATTTAAGTTTTAAATCATTTATTTTACCACTATCAAAACAAGAATCAGGACATTCTGGATTTGGCTCAGGAACTGTTTCTCCATCAGATTGATAATAATAGTCTTCCCAATGTTCTATGATTTTCTTTTCAAATATAAGCTTAGATTCACGGTTTACATTCTCTATACTGTCTGATGAATGCATTGCATTTTTCATCTCATCTTTTCCCCAAGTCTTTCTGACTTTATCTTTAAGAGAATCCATATCCTTTATCGGATCTTGACAATTCTTATGACATAGACAACAAAGGCATTCTCCAGATGACATATATTTACATAAGTCATTATAGAAATCTTTATCTTTATGCATCTTATAAAGTTCTTTAGCTTCATCATCAGATAATTGCTTCTTTACCTTTTGAATAACATCCCATCCATTATTCTTAAGTAATGTTAAAAAATCTTCTTCATGATTAAGAAACTCAGGCTTAAGTATTACAAAACCATTTACTTCATTAGAAGATTGTGATTCTTTTATTAAAAATGTCTGCTTATAGCTTTTCATAAATTTAATTACATATTTTCTTATATAAAAATAATTATAATTTCTTCTACAAAATTATTTTTAATAAAAGAATTATATAAGTAATCTAGATGAATTTTATTGATACA
>AUXO013797809.1_pt1 | contig 20277 bp, 15 predicted proteins | sample 768731 | NCBI WGS metagenome assembly AUXO01 (sample SAMN02715735, study PRJNA202380) | gut metagenome | biome: sheep rumen | host: Ovis aries | place: New Zealand: Palmerston North
ACAATGGATATAACAGGGACTAGACGATGACGCATCAGCAGCAATACGCTTGAAGATATCCCTGTAATAATCACACTGAGTCGTATTAGTTAAGTCGACACCGGAAGCATAGGCAGCGATTGTACGGCGCAGATAATTGACGTCATCACCAAGAGCAGAACTTGTGATATCGTCGGCTGTTCCGTAGATATCGTCATCACCATCCACCTCGCTGTTGCCGCGCAGGTCGATCTCCGAACGGATCCCTAACAGATCGCGGAAAAGCCGCTTCTGGTCGTTGGTGAGCGTCACATTATCGCCGTTGAGCTCACACCCGCGAAACACCATTCCGTACTTGATCGTACCGCCGTCGCACGTCCAACCGCCGAGATCGCGGATATTAAACGTATCTCCTCCGCCGTTGATCATACGGAGCACGCCTGTCGGCTTTAAGGCACCCGCCGCAACGATGTTGTCGGAACTGTCGCGCAGTGTATAGGATCCCGTGCCGCCGGGGGTGATGTTATATACGGTATAGTTCCCGGCTGTAACCGCGACTGAGTAAGATCGCGCACCGTCCTGTATCGTCAGTGTACCGGCAGCAGGCAGTGATACAGTCACACCGTCCGGTCTGTCCTTCCCGGATGTTCCCACAGCATAGGTTTCGATCACACTGCTTGAATAATCCGAAGGAGAATAGGAAGCGTTCGCAAGATATGCCGCCACAGGCGAGTTCACCTGTGTATAGGTCTGCTTTGTCGGAAAGACACCGACAGGGACGTTGACATTCACCGAAGCGTATTGCGTTACGTCATGGATACCGTTGGAGGTTATGCTCTTTGTTCCCAAAGGTGTGATTCCCGTCGGTATCCCGCTGATAGTATTAGCCAGATTCGCACTGTTCTGCACCTGCGGCAGGTTCGCGCCCTTGTTACCGCACGCTGTATACGCCGCAGCAATATTGGTATTTATTCGTGTAATTTCGCTTGCAATACTCAAATAACCATTCCTTTTTTTCGTCAAGTGAAGTGCCTCTCTACTTATGTCGATATTTCACCAAATGTTGCATAAAATTATGCAACTGATAAAGAAAAAACGTATATAGCACAATTATCAAATCGCTTCATTTCATCTTTATCCCCGGTGAAACCGCCTGTTAAATCTACTTGAATATGCAACACAAAAACGCTGTGAAGAGAAGAAGTATACCTCTTCTCTTCACAGCGACGTTAGCTGTAATCAATTTTTTGAGACCCGCAAATGAGTAACGACCGTTTTCAGCAGCACCACAGCTATCAACGTCATAACAAAAACGGCAATGCTGAAAATAATACCATTTTCATCCTGATAAACAAATGCACAAGCAAGAAACTCCATCCGCTCAAACAGCAAATAAAATTCTAAGGAGAAAAGCCCAAAGAATCTTAATGCTTTTCCGGGAAAAGCGACTCGAATTCTGTTCAACCCCGCACTCAGCAACAGCGTCACAAAAATGCCCGCCACACTAAACAAAAATCTTGCAAGATAAAACCGGGTATGTAAAAAGCCATTCAGTGTAAATAACAATGCTAAGCTAATCAGGATCACAATTATCGAAACCGGATATAGTATCCTCTTTGAACAGCATACGCCATCATGCATCAGCTTACCTAACCATGCACCGGTCAAAAAGACCGGAATACGCGCCCAAGCGATTTCTGTCAGCAAATAATAAGACTGGCAGCACAGCAATAGCAGCACATTTAAAACAAAGGCAGCAGCCAGCAGTACAATAAAACCCGCCGTATGGAAACGTTTAAGCACTTTGTATATCAGCGGAAACAGCAAATACAATACAATGATCAGCGCGATAAACCAAAAAGATCGATCACCCTTGGTATAAAACGATATCAAAAGTGAGTTACAAAAATAATCTAGCAATCTTATCGGTTGGTTAACGCAGCCATAATACAAAAAGGATACAATATACAGTGAAGGAAGGATCCGTATCGCCCGTTTAGAATAAAACCGCTTTACGTTTGGTTCCTTTTCCATAGAATAGTACAAACCTACACCGGAAAGGATCAAAAAATGTCTACTCCCATTCTCCCCACGCTTTTCAACGCTTCTCCGATCATCTGAAGTGCCGAGAAATGTAAAAAGCTAAATGTAATCGTACTGTGAAAAAATAAAATCATCACAGTTGCGACTCCTAGTAGTTCCGTACGGTATTTTCCGATCAGAGAAAGGCTGTACTCCTCTTTATTACTCAGCATGTAACCTCCATAATATCGTATTAGCGAATTAAATGCGGCGTACTTATAACAGTCAAACGGGACTTACACTTCATTCGGTAATCGCCCCCGCAGAGCACCCTCTGTTATTCGCCTTCATGATAATCAATAACCGTCTTCAGCTCTTTTAGGGCGTTGTGATTTTTATCAAATACTGCTTTACCGAAACGATAAACAGCATATGGCAGCACCAAGATCCTGTGTTTTGATAAAACAGGATACTTTTGATATGCCTTCTTCGGAACCCTTAATCGTCCTTTGATGTATTTCCACTTACTGCTTTTTTGGGCAGAATGTATTTTTTTATTAACTGTGTTTCGATAATAACGTTCCTTGCTGCCGTTAGCACCACAGAGAATAAAATCATCTAAAAAACTCTTCTCCTTTGGGGAAAGCAACCTAGGATCAAATATATGCTTCGTCAGGTCTCTGACCTGTTGTTCAAACTCACGGATACCCAATTGTTCTAGTTCCCGTTCAATATACAACGTATCAATACTGTGTTTGTAACGTCTGCAATATACCGCAACGTCTGTCAGCGCCCGAACACCGATACCGGTCAGCGTATAGTGTTTATACATATGCGCTAACATATAAACATAAAAATCTTCCTTCGTTTGGCTGAGAAGATAGATGCCGTTAGCGTCGGTTATCAGCCTCGCGGCATAATCGTCATAGTATTTGACTGCAGAAGGGAATGCTTCACCGTCTATCAGCTGATGGTGAAGCTCCACACAAAACATAGGAGGCTTGACATAGACGTCATGGTTGGATTCACCGTATGTTTTAACCTGATAACCAAGACCGATCATCAAATCTCTGACGCACTCCCGATCTCCGCAGACAAAGATATCCATATCGGTCATCTCGCGCAATCCAAGCATTGGATAGATCTGCTTGATGACCATTCCCTTCAACGGACAGCCGTATATCTCTGCTTTTGCCAGTCGCTTCAAAATCGTTTGGCACTCAACGTCATAGAGTAAGCTCCTGCGCTGAGATTTTTCCAACGCGTTGTCAAAGATGATACTTTTGCAACCAACTCGACGCAAGGCGTAATCTGCTAAAGCTGCCATGCCAAATGATTTGGAAACATGATAAAGTCGCTCAACGTTCAAGCGCTCCGCTTGATCCTTAGAATACTCTTTTACTTCAAAAAGAGTCCCGGTCAATTCTAACAGTTGATATGCAGCGTCGCGATGTTCATCGGATGAAAGCTTCATTTTCCTTTTCATTGAGCATCTCCTTATGTACCCCTTTCACCGGATACAATACTGTAAAAACGCGGACTGATTTTCTGAAGCGCGATACAGAACAAGTTGATCAGCACCAGCGTCAGCGTCACGGATATGATAACGTTGGGAATATAAAAGGCAGCGGTCTTCGGCAGCGCCAGATAGATCAGCTTTGATACAACGGCAACAATATTCAAATGAGTCAAATAAACCATGAACGAGCGCTTCAGGAACGGACGTGGCGACTTGCCTTTGACAAACCAATCGCAGACCTTCCAAAAAGTATAGGCAGCTATCGCGAGAATCAAGACATCCACACTGCGCGGAATCGGAAGCGTCTCAGATTTATACAATCCGTGCATTATCAATGCAATGCCAAAAAGCACAGTACAAACAATGCGTTCACTCAGCATAGATCTGTTTGCAAAGCAATCCCTAAAATGCATCCCGATATATGCGCCTATCAAATAGTAATAAATACAATCGCTGTCCATAAACAGCTCTGCAGGCAACTCTATACCGAACTGGTACAGAACGATCAGTGCCGCTACGATCATGATACCGACATATTTGTTCTTTAAAAGAAAATAGATCAACGGAGATATAACGGCAAAAACCATCAGGGCAAACAGAAACCAGCAGGGCAGATAACCTCTCCAAAGAAAAACGGAATACAAGATGTTTTTCACAGAAATCTCAAAAGGCTTTCTTCCGACAAAGTATTTTGCAATAAACGGAAAAGACGTCGCTACTTGAAAAAGCATACCGACAGTATTCCAGATCAAATAAGGGATAAGCAAGGATTTTACGCGCGATCTGAGCTTGGTTTTATACTTGCTCATAGTGAAATTAACAAAGAACAAGTAACCGGAAATCATCAAAAACAATGGGACGGCAACTCTCGGAAGCATATCATTCTGGAAGAAATGAAACGCTGTATCAACCTTAGCGATCCAGCTGTCCCCTAAAGGCAGATAGTAATTATACGCATATGCATGCAAAACGCATATCAACACAGCCAAAATATAGCTTACGGTTATCTTTTTATTCCAGAATGTCTGCATCCTGTAATCGGCTAGACCCATTTTTCTCACCTCAAAAACGATTTATCTTATTTTTTAGGTGTGAACGAATAATCCTTTTGAAGTCCTTTGAGGATCTCATTCAAGCAATTGTCCTGCATAGCGACATAATTGCTATCTGCAGGCGCTTCATAAGGCTTCATACTGAGCGTGATCTCACCGTTGTCGGATTGGAAGGTTCCCAGGACGGTTCCCTGATCGGAGTTGAAATACAAATCAAAAAGCTTCTGCTTATCAGCCGTAAGGCTGACGCAGTCTTCCTTAACCTCAGCGTTGACAACGTCGAGATATTGATAAGGAAGAGTCAGCACAGCATAATCCGTCTTAACGGTATATGTTGTCGGCGTGCTTTCTATCGGCGTCGCCTGATCGGCAGAGGCACTGTCTGTGCCTTTATTACACGCAGACAAAATACCGATCACAGCTAAGATACAAATGACACAAATAATGATTTTTTTCATTGAAATAGATCCTTTCTATTTTACGCATCACTGCGTTTCATTCAAGCTCTTTGCGGGAAACACATCCCTTAACAGTATCGCATCCAACATCATTTTGGTGTTCGGTCTGAGAGGACGGATGATCGCCGGTACGCCGAAAACAGTCGCTATCTGAGTCAGCAGCGAAGCCAACGCAGCGCCTAAGGTACCTATAAGCGGGATAAGCAAGAAGTTTAACACAACATTGATCAAAGCAGAGGATAAATAAATATATTTCAGATACTTCTGTTTTCTTTCACATACTATCCAAGCGTTTCGCGCAACACCCAGATACGAAAAAGCGACATACCACACTACGATCCTCAGCGGACCCACGGCAGGAAGATACGCTTCTCCGTAAACGACCCTGATAAACACGGGAGCTATCACGCATATGATCGCGGAAGCCAGAATCGAGATATAGAATACAAGCGCATACAAGCGTTTGTTCATTATCAGATATCTGCGTTTATCGGTATTATGGTACTCCATAATCGACGGATTCATCGAGTCGATGATAGCCGCCAGCACAAACGTCCAAACGGTAGCGATCGACACAGCCAGCGAATAGAATCCTACGCTGCTCTCATCGAGCATATGCTTGAGCATCACCTTATCGGTAGCGGCATATATAGCCACCATCAACCCGGAGAGAATATAACTGCAGCTGACAGAGAGCAGTTCTTTCGCTTTTCTGTATGAAACAGAAAACCCCGGTCCGCCTTTCTTGCGGTATATGATATACATGATCACAGCTACGATACCTATATCAACAGAATTGGCGACAGCGAACCACTCTACAGACATATTCAGCGCCAGCATCAACACCTTGTATGCCGATGCGATAGAATAAGAGATCAAGGTCGCTATCGCATAGTATTTTGACATCAGCTTAGACTGGAACCAATAATTGAATGTATCAAACACCTGAAACAAAAGGCTCAGGCTGTAGAGAAATACAACCAATATGGTAACCTTGTCGCCTTTGTCAACGATAGAGACGATACCGACTATCACGCCGATCGACATAAAACTGGAGATCAGACGAAGAACGATCGTCGTTCCGATAGTTTCTCCCGACTCTTCCGGGTGATCGACAAAGTTTTTCACTATCACCGAATTTATGCCGAGGGTACAAAAAGCCATGAAAAATGTCGTATAGGCTCCCGCGTAGTTTAAAACTCCAAAATTAGCGGGTCCGAGATAACGTGCGGTCAGCAGACCGATCACAAACGACAGGATCATGTGGATGACTCTGCCTATCATCAGCCAACCGGCGTTTTTTACGATTCTGTTTTTCAATGCGTTTTTAATCGAATGACTCATTAGATATTCTTATCCTTTATCATAGGAGCTATACTGCAGGGACCGTCGTCGAACAGATGCGGATAATCTTCTCCTTTCAGTATACATTCACTCAGCTTGACTATCCGCTCAACAGCCAGTCGTGGATTCCACAAACGTTGAATCGTATCATAAGCGTTTCTGCATAACCGCTCCCGTAATTCTGAATCTTGAAGCAGCATCAGCGTTTTTTTATACAACATATCGACGTCGCCGGAACTGTAAACAAGTCCGTTAACTTGATCCGATATCAAATAAGGCGTCGCTCCTGCGGCGTCGGAAGCCACTACCGCACATCCAGCGTTCATCGCCTCATTCAACACAGCGCCCCATCCTTCCTGCCTGTCTGAGGTAAAAAGAAAGATCGTCGAATCAAGCATATATTCTCTTACCTGAGCCGGGGTAAGCTCGCCGATGCAATCTACACAGCCGCTCAATACACCATCAGATATCATGGCGCGTATTTCCGCTTCTTTCTCACCGATACCGGCAAGGATCATCGAAAAATCAATATGTTCGTCTCTGAGTCGCCGGGCGACTTCGACCGCGAGTTCGGGATGCTTCCAACCGATCATACGGCCGCACCAAAATATCTGCGTCTTCTTCTTTTTCGATATGACTTTGTCAATATCACACGGCTGCGCATCGGGATAATATCCCCAGCGGTATGCCCGGTTATGGAACACTCCGGATCTCACATAATCGGAATAGGCGTACGCGCTCGCACACAGCAAGTATAGATTATGATACTCTTTGTAGCGGTGGATATACTTTACTCTCCGCAATAAAGCACCTACAGCAGACGGAGGCGTTTTATAAATCCTCTCGGAGTATTTGAACGCGAGCATACCCTGCTTCAGATACCTAAAGACCAAATCCTCGGGCGCAGAACCGTAAATTAAAACGTCACTGGAAAAGATGATCCTTTCAACGTCTTCTCTATCCGAAAAGAAACGTTCTTCAGAGATCAAATAGGGCGGCTGTTCAACGCTTCTCCAACCTATCGGAAGCTGTTCGGGAGCGATATGCAGCGTTTCTACGAAGGAAAAACCGGAATTGAATATCCGGTACATCTCATCCGCAAATGGCTTTTGGTGCGGCGTCAGTTTATTACTCAAAAAAACAATTTTCATTATGTCACCGCTGATCACGCCGTTGTTTTACTTTGGCTGGAGCGCCTGCAACAAAACAGTTATCGGGAACATCGTTCAAAACCACGCTGTTAGCCGCGACTTCCACATGATTTCCCAACGTTATAGGTCCGGAGATACAAGCCCCCGCGTAGATAGAACATTGATTACCTATGGTCGGGAATCTCTTTCCGTCGATTTCTCTGCGGCTCTCACCGATCGTCACATTCTGAAAAATCTCACAGTCTCTGCCGATTTCAACTCCCCATCCGATCACGATACCGGGAGTATGATACAAACGAAACCCGCCGCCTATCGTCGCATAAGGAGATATCTCACAAGCAAATTTTCTCAGCTGTAAGAATCCGAAGAAATACGGGAAGAAAGGAATATGGCGGCGCGCAAAGAAATTACCTATCCGATACAGCAGCACTGCATAAAACGCGTGACCGGTAAAAAAGCCGACGATCAAACCCTTCGGCGTTAAATTATACGCCTTATAATCCTCTTTGATCATATTGCCTTTCCCTCCTTCTTACAAAGCTGTCAAGTAAACTCCTCACGGCTGAGCAACAAAAAGCTGGATACAAATACATATAATCCCTGACCGCCGGAAAACAGCGCCGCTTCACCCATACCGAGCGTGATGGAAAACATAAACGCCAACATACACATAAACGGCATGATATTGGTATAACGCTTACCGTTAACGATCAGAAGATACAAATAGCAGCATACGATAATCAGTACGGGGATCCCGTAGGACGCAACGATATCGACATGCGTATTATGCATTTGCGACATCCCCGTACCGTCGGATATCTGATAATACGCGCCGAAAACAGGATGAGCCTTTACATTCTCGAACGCGAATCGCCATATGCTTTCACGCGCGTCCAACCCTTTGCCGATGCCCGAAAAAAAGCTGAAGAGGGACTGAAAAAAGGAATTAGAAACCAGCGAGACGTATAATAATGCAAAAGCAATCGGGAAAACGGCAGTAAATACGCCCAACCATTTCGGTATGGCAACATCTTTTTTCTTGAAAAAGAACACCAACAGCATCAACACCGATACGACCGCATACAGTATCAAAGATATTTCCGCATTACGCGCCTGCGTCTGAAAGACCAAATATACGCAAAAAACACCAAGCGCGATATGGAGAATTCTTTGTGCCAAAAAAGTCTTGCGCATAGCAAACGCAAACTGGCTCATTGAGAATACGGCAAAAAACAATCCGGCAAAATTTGGGTTCTCCAGATTGAAATACAAAAGATTCAGTCCGCTGTATAACGAAGATCTATTCAAATAATAATATACCAGACAAAACACGCTGAGAAGCGTATATGTCCAGATAAGATAATTCACAGAGAAACGGCTGATCGGAATTTTTGTACAAATGATCATAAAAAGAATGGTGGTAGAGAAAATCAATACCTTCTTGAAATAATCAAAGGACGCCGCGCCGTCGCTGAGCAAATAATTCACCGCAACACTGATCATAGCCAGCATCACGATAACGACCGCAAGAATATCCAATAGCTGAAAATACCTCTTGCAGTTCAACAGATACAATGCCAGTACGAGCACAAAGGTCACATAAAACACAGACGTAATACGCTCTTCATTATTAGTAATATTTAGAATAAATATCAAGCTAGCCAAAAACACAAGAATATCAAACAGAATATCTTCTGCTTTTGAAACAGTCAATACCATAAACTATTGCCTTTCGTTAAGGAATATTTGATACAGTGCCAAATACTCGCGGCACATTCTCTCTTCCGCATATACTGCGAAAGCCTTCTCGGATATTATTGACGGTGAAAAATCGTTTTGCGTCCATTTCTCAGTTGCGCTGCAAAGGCCCTCAATATCATCCTGCCGAACAAATTCGCTGTATTCGCTGAGGGCTATTTGTTCGGGAGCGCCCGCCCTAAAGCCCACGACCGGCGTTCCGCAGCATAAGCTCTCGGCGACTATCATAGAAAAGGTCTCTTTCTTGCTGGCGATCAGCGTGACGTCTGCGAACGAATAGAGCTCAGCGAGCTGTCGCTGACTGACGGCGCCGCCTGTGAAAATAATATTATCCGGGAGTTCATACTCGGCGCAGTTTTCTCCTGTTACTAAAAATACGATACCGTGATCGCGCAGCTGCTCGGCGAGCCGAATCACGCGATCCGAGCCTTTGAAATCTCCGGTCTTGCCGGTAAAGCGCTTCAAGACAAACAGGACGGTTTTCTTACCCGGGATCCGGAATTGTTCCGCAAACCCGAAATCGGTATGCGGATGAAACGTATCGGTATCCAATCCGTTAAGAATACAGCTGTGCTGTTTATCTTTTAAGATCGGAGAGAGCCTTGCGCGTTCCATCAGCCAGGGGCTGACCGAAACCACGCGCAGATCGTTGTCAAACCCCTCAAATGCCTTTTGCATTTTTTGAAAAGACTCTGCCGTACGGTCGAAGAACATACTCTCGGTAGCTTTTTTGCGGATGGGACAGCTGCCGCAGCCGGACTGCCATTTTTCGCATTCCAGAGCATGTCCGCAGTTCGCCGTATACATAAACTCGGCGTGGAGCGTCAGAACAGTGGGGATTTTTTGATCGCGCAGCCATGCAATCAAGCGGTAGATATTGATAAAATAACCGTTGATGCATTGAAGATGCACAATATCGGGTTTCTGATTGATTATCAGCCGTTTCAGGCGTTCGGTCGAAACCTCGCATCCGCCGTACATCAAGCCGCTCAGCCTTGCGCGCAGATGATTAGCTTTTACGTAATAATCCGAGCAAAGCTTCACGGAGCGATCGAAACTGCCGACTCCATATCCATAGACCGCAACGCTGTCTATACCATGCTCAAGCAGATATGTATGCAGCGCGCCGGTCAGCTTGCCGGTGCTGCTGTTGTTGTTCAAAACGCAGTTAACCTGCAGTACTCTCATAAATGATACGCTCCATTTTCTCACGGTTGCGGGAGGCTCTGTGGTTTCGCTCTACCGTATCAAGGGCGTTGCGGATATAACGGCTGCGCAGCGCTTCATCTTGCAGAATCAAAGCCAGTTTTTCTTTCAATTTTTCCTTATCGGTAATCACACACGCACAATCGTTTCGGAGAAGATATTTTGCTCCCTCGATAGACCCGTCGCCGTAATAAACAAAACATACTCCGACCGCCAGACAGTCCGCGATCTTAGTAGAAAACGCGTTGCGGATATTCTTCACCGCGTCGGTATCAAATGATTCGGCATGGAAGAGAAGGTCGGCGTTCTCCATCACGGAAACCACCGTGTCATAATCAACGAACCCGCGATAATCCACGCCCTGACAATCCTCAAACGCCTTCAGACAAGTCGGATCCGTAGTTTTTCCATATACCGTAAGGCGATAATCCGAATTGATACTATGCAGAGCCTCGCCGATCTCGCACAAGGATTCATAACGTTTAAGCCCAAGATTACCCAGATAAGCAAAGACCGGCTTATCTCCGGGCGGTTTGGCTTCTTCACCACGCGCCGTCAAACTCGTGGAGCTCATAATGACCGATGAGGGTCTGCGAAAACGATTGTCATAAAGCTCCCTGAGCGAATCGCACATATAGACCGAATGCGCGGCACAGTCCATCAGTCTGTTAAAATGTCTGCGATAATTCCCTATAAAACAGCGATAAAGCACATCGGGAATAAAGCCGCGCTGAAAGTAGTTTTCTTCTTTAAAATAATAATCCTCGCTGTTAAAAACAACGAGCGGCACGCAGCGCTCACGAGCCAGTCGATATGCCAGCTTGATCATAAACACCGAATCGCCCGACTGCAAAAGGATACATTCGGGGTCAAAATCATCGATCCATGTCTGCAGCCGCCGGTTGTTCCATCTGCCGAACTTCCATACCCAGTTGCGCGCGATACGGGCGGCTGCGCCTTTATTAGGATGCTTTTGTGGAACAGGCGAAGTGTCGCCGGACTCTTCCGGCTTTGGATGACTGAGGATCGTTCCGCAGTCCCTGCCCTTCAAAGAATTCAGGACCTCTTGATCCGTCACATAGTAATACGTATCACAGATGCTGAAATCGGGGGTACCGTCTTTGATGAAAAACTGCGCCAACCGCTCTTTCGGGTAATCCGATAACAGCTCCGAAAGGATCCTGCCGTTAGAGTTGGTCTTTGACAGACAGTTATTGGAAACAATCAAAAGTCTTGGTAAATCATCCATAATAACCACCGGCGGCAGATTTCATATACTCTTTTTTGCCGCTGTTCATATATTTCAACGCGCTGAAAAATGAGATTTCTTTCAGCACAGTTTTTCTCTTGCTCAACAAATATCCGACGGCATAGGGCAAATACCATTTCAAATAAATCCGATAAAAACAAGCGCCCTTACACTTGAAAAACGCTTCATCATAGCCGTCGGCAAATTTTTTTCTTTCCTCCGGGGTAGGAGGCGTCATACAAATGATCGCGGGGTAAAAATACACCTTCAAGCCCGCCCTAAGAGCGTCAGCGATAAAAATGTTTTCTTCGCCAGTCTGATAGACCGCGCCTAACCCGAATGAGGTATCGAAGCACAGTCCGGCACGCTTGACGCTGTCACGCCGGAAGGTGATCTCTACTGAACGTACACGGCTGACCGTTTTCAGTCCAATTTTTCCTTTTTCCTTCAGCACAGAGTGGTGCGGAATATCCTCATGTGGGTATTTTGAATATTGAAAAACAATAATATCCGCATCGGGATACTCCTGATATGCTTTCGAAATAATACTCTGATAAGACTCGGCGTATGCCAGGTCATCATCGCCCAAGATCTCAATATCTCCGTCAGCATGATCGAGCAGCATATTTCTGCTTTTAGCCAAACCGATCTCATCGGTCGATACAGCTTTGATGGCCATATGTCCGTCATCGATTTGCCTGATATCCGGTTTTGTATTCTGATTGACGACTACCGCGTCGCAGGCACACTTCATATCGTTTTGTACAAAAGAAAAGTCCTCGCGATTCATTGTAGAAATCAGATGTTCAATTCTCATAATACACCCTGTTTCAACACGTTTTGGCTGGGCGGGTAATGCCCGCCCAGCCAATTGTTTGTTGATCAGCTAACGATCAGATTATTAGTTCTCAAAATTAATCGAGGATCATCTTGCCGTCAGCGCCAAAGCTGTGCCAACCCTGATCCATCAGACCGTTGGTTGTCCATACGAAGTAGTCACAATCCTTCACTACGGTGCAGTTGCTCTTGACATAGTAGTAGTCGCCATCGATCTGAATCAAACCTGCATAGGTCTTAACACCATCTACATAATAGTAGGTAACGCCGTCCTCATCGACCAGACCATTCTTACCTGCGTCGGGATTCTCGGTGGGAGTTTCTGTGGGCTCTTCACCGGGGATGATCATCTTGCCGTCTGCGTCGAAGTCATACCAATCCTGATCCATCAGATCGTTGGTTGTCCATACGAAGTAGCTGCAATCCTTGACAACGGAACAATCGCTCTTGACATAGTAGTAAGCGCCGTTGACCTCGATCAGACCCGCATATGTCTTCTCACCGTCAACATAGTAGTAGGTCTTGCCGTCCTCATCATAGAAGCCGTTTTTCTCAGGATCGGGCTGAGGCTCTTCGGGAATGACCATCTTGCCGTCAGCGTCGAACTCATAGGTACCGATCTCCATCAGATCATTGGTCTTGTAGACATAATGCTCTGCGTTCTTGACGAGAGTATAGTCGCTTCTGACATAGTAGTAAGCGCCATCGACCTCGATCAGACCTGCATAGTTGAGGATGTTGTCTATCATGTAGTAGGTAGTGCCGTTGTAATCGACAAAGCCGTCGCCCTCTACCAGAGCGCCTGTCTCATCAAAGAGATAGTAATTGAAGATATGAGAGTTGGAAGCGGTCTCGATACGCTGTACGCCGGTCAGAATCACGCCATTGATATCGCCGTAGTATGTCTTGCCTTCAACCTCGAGCCAGCCCTTGTTGTAAGCGTTGCCTGCCCAAGCATAGCGGATCTTACCGTTATCATTGTAGAAGGATCCCTCGAGCAGAACGCCCTTGTCACTGAAGGTGTACTCATGACCGTTGATGACCTGCTCGCCCTTGAGCGCTTTATAATCTTCCTTAGAGAAGTAGTAATAATCGTTGCCGTTTGTCTGCCATGCGGTCTTGTAATTGCCCAGAGCGACGAAATAGATGTCGTCGGTATCCAGATCATAAACCAGACCTGCATAGTTATCCAGACCCTCTGCGGAAACGTTGCCATCAGCGTCGAATACATAAGGATCGCCGTCGATGACATAAGCTGCGTCTTTGATCTTCAGACCGTCGATATAGTAGTTGGTGTTGTCGTTGCGCCAACCCTCAGCGGGAACGCCGTCCTCATAAAGCTTGCCGTCTTCTTCATATACGCCGTTGAAGATCTCGTTGCAGTCTTTGCAGGCAAGCTTGCCGTCTGCATTCACTTCATAATGATGACCGGTAGCGGGTACAACAGTGCCCCAGTCGACAACGGAGTTACAAACTTCACAGAATGTCTTACCGGTCAGACCGGGCTCTGTGCAGGTGGGAGCGATATCGGGAAGCGCGACAACGTCAACATGGTTGGTAGTGCCTGCATCGTAATACTGAGCGGTCTCGGGACGATGGTCGTGACCGCCGTTCCAATTCTTGTAATACTCGTCGGACGCCTTAGCGTTGTCGTTATCCCAGTAGATGGACTCGGTGCGGACATTCACTTCATCACCGGTGAATATCTCGGTGCTGTTGTCGGAGAAGGTGACCTGACCGGCAGAAGCCTTAACGATAACGTTGACAGGCCATACCTCGTTGCCTGCTCTGTACTTGTTATACATCCAGACAACACCTGCGTGGCCGTAGTTGGCTGCAACTGCGGGCAGCTCCCATGTACGGATGGGCATGGAAACGATAGCGTCGCCGTCGAGCAGAGCGATATTATCGCTGTTGCGGGTGATGGTCAGGCAAGCGATGTTTTCGTCTGCATTGATTATCTCATAGCTTGCGTCAAAGCCCTGAGCAACCTCCATATGGTCGAGCTCCCACTTGGAGAGGTTGTCGAGGTCGAGGTCGACGTCAACAGCAGATACAGCAGAAGCATCGGCAGCCTTAACGTTTACCCAGTACAGAGAACCGAGCAGGATCTTGTCGAGGGACGGATCCTTAGCTTCGATCCATACGGGCTGATCGTTTGCGGTATTGGTTACGGTGAAGGTGCGGATCGCAGAAGCATAGTTGCCCGCGTTATCCTCGATCGCAAACTTCACGGTATGCTCGCCGTTGGTGTAAGTATAAGTCGGTGCGGTGATAATGCCGTTATTAAAGGTGCAGGGGAACTCGACGCCGTCGAGGTATACCTTAGCGGTGTCGGCGTTCAGGCCGGTCGCGTTCGCTGCAGCATGATCAATTACACGTGCTGACAGGTCGATCTTGTTATAGCCGTCGGATACATAGTTGGAGCCTCTTGCCAGAACCAGACCTTCGTTGGAGTAGTTTCCTTCATCGCCGAGCTTAACTTCGGTGAATTCGGGACGGTCACGATCCTCTATAACAGAGGAATAGTCAACAGTGACGTCATCGATGTAGAGGTTCAAATCGGCGTTTCCGTTGGTGTAGTCAAGATGATTGTAACCATAGGAGTCGCCGTTTCTGTCGTTGATGTAGAAGTCGAGCAAGCTGTGATTTTTGATTATGCACCAGTCAGTGTCCGTAGACAGATCGAAGTAGACATAGTGCCAACCGGGCTCGTCATACTGGGTGACAAAGCCGCAGTTCCAGTCGCCGCCGGTGTCGATCTTGCTATCGGTGTAGTAGCCTTCATATTTTGTGATTGCACCAGTCTCCTCGTCGCGCTCAGTGACCTTGCACATGAAGATACGGCCGTTGAAGGAGGCATCGGCAACAGGAATATACATCCACATACCGATTCTTGTAGCGCCCTTGAGGTCGATAATGTCGTCAAGACCATAGACGCCAGCGCGGCCGGAAACATAACCGGCTTCCCAAGTCTCGGAGAACTTGGCTTCGAGCTTCAGAGCGTGCTCGCCGGAATGGACCTGACCGTTTTCAGCGGTAACGTTTGATGTTGTGCCGCGGGTATGGATATAGTTGTAGTTGTTGGTGTTGTAACGGACCCACTTCTGGGTAGTGCCATCCTCAAAATCAAAGAGGACTACGGACGCCTTACCGAACGCAATATGTGCGGTAGTAGTCTTGGTGTTGTCAGCGATCATAGTCGCGGTAACCGTGTTGCCGGTAGCCTCGGCGTCCTCTGCGGGAGCTACGATAGCGCCGTCAACTATTTCACCTGCGCCGCTGGCAGTTTCAAGAACATAATCAAAGTCAGCGGTCTTGGTTTTTACTGTATTCAAACCGTACTTTGCTGTGATCCCGAGATCAACAGTCTTTCCGTAAGGAACAGTGAAGGTTTCCTGAGCAAAAGCAATGGTATCGGGGATAACAGCGTTGAAAGTCGCGGAACCGACTTCTTCGCCGTTGAGCATTGCTTTGACAACGACTTCGCCTTCCGCACCGGCGGTAACGGTATTACCGTCGATAGAGCCGTTCTCGGCAACATAGGTGATTGCCGCAGGGATCTCAGCGGAAGCGCCGGAGGTGCTGACGCCGGTCGCGGTGAAGGTAGTTGAAGTGCCGGGTGTGACATAATCATCGGCTACGCTGAACGCAACGTGATCGAAATCGGTTGAGGGAGCAGCCAGAGAAGCGATCAGAACGCCGGAAGAGATGGAACGCTCGGAACCGTCGGAGGGACGGTTGATCACGCGGAAGCTGTCCTCGCCTTCAGGACGTGCGCCGAAGGTGGTGGAACCGCCGCCGTCGAGGTTGATCGCGGTAACGCACTCCGCCTCGAGCATGATCTGAGCCAATTCATGCATAGATCCGCCGATGGAGAACGGAGACTGACGGCCGTCGAGAACAACGGATACGACCTTGTTGTCAGCGGTAACGCCGATCATGGTACGGCTGTGGCGGTCGGTGTTATAGGAACCGGAAGCATTAGCAGTAACGTCCTGACCATCGGCAACCAGCATCTGAGAACCGCCAACAGAGTTCTGAACAGCGCCGTGGGCAGCGATAGCTGCATTGTAGTCTGTGTCGTTAGCGCCGCAGAGAGCAGTTCCGTCAGCAAAGACCGCAAACCACGGGCGATTGTTCGCATCGTTCATGATGTGACCGTTGATAGCGAACGCTCCGGAGGGGCGACCGGTCTGCATGTTGTAGAAGTCACCGTTGGTGCCCGCTACGACGGTATAGTTCTCGCTGATGAAATCCTCATTATTCGGATCGGAGAACTTCGCGTTTGCCGCGGCAACCTGCTCGGTAAGCTTCGCCATACCGTATTGTTCGGTCTGCTCGTTCCAGTAGCCGCCCTGAACAACAACGTCGTCACGGTTGATATCTGCTACTGCCGCGTAGTAGACGATTTGCTCACCATCCTTGAGGTAGGCATAGTTATTGTAATACTCTACGCCGGGCGCAAGGGTTTGGGTTGTGTGTCTGAACACATCGTGGGTGTCGGAAACGAATTGTGCGTTATATGCCGAAGCCGATATCGAGCATACCGAAATCACCATTACAAACGCCAACACGAGTGCCAAAACACGTTTTGAGGTTTTTTGCATTTTTTTCTCTCCTTTAAAGATTTTTATTATAGCGGGTAACCCGCACTATAACCTATCTTTATAGCTGTGCTCGGTATCAACGAGCTCTGGAATATGAGAAGGAACTCGCCGATCCTCCGGAAGCTCGGCGGTATAGTCGCCGAAGCGGTAACGAAGAAAGCTGTCATACTGCTCGGGGATAACAACATCCATCCCTTCAAACTCAGCAGCACAGCCGCTGCCGTACCAAACGGCGGGAACTTTCTCCAAAGAATGGAGCTTATTACCGTAGTTGTACCAAAATGTACTATTGGAACAATCAAACTTCTTTATCGTTTTCTCAAATCTTGAAAAAATCCTCGCGGTAGATATAAACCTGCCGAACAGAACATAACCGACCTGTTCAGCCACACCTCGAACAGAACGCATGTTTCGCGCTTTGTTGCGGGCAAAGGTCAATACAGCTTTATAATATATCAGCTTGGTATTCAGCCAAAGCTGAGCCGCTTTGCCGTTGGGATAACCGTCAAGAGGAAAGATGTCGATATAGATACCGTGGTTCATGCGCAGCTTACGCCAGCCGGGCTCTACAAAAGCAGTATTGCTGTTCCTCAGCTTGCTGAACAGCATAGGGAATTCCGGATCTGTACGATAATTCTGCAGAAACATGTGATCCGGAAGGTATTTCTCCGCCTCGCTGAGAAATCTTTCATAATCGTCCCGGGGCATGGCAACGTCTATATCGTCGTCCCAAGGAACAATACCTCTGTATTTCACTGCGCCTAACGCGCTGCCACCGACAAGCCAATACCTGAGCTTCATCGCTTTGCATATCCGGATGAATTCTTTGAGCAGCTCCGACTGGACGCCGTGTAATTTTTTTATGTCGTAATCCATATATGACCCGCTTAATGGGATGATTTACCGTTATATATCCGCAGCAGCTCCTGCGCCGCCGTATGGATATCATAGCCTGCATCGGCTATTCTTCCGGCACAGCTTGTCCTGTCGGCGAGAGGAGTCATAACCAGCATGACATCAGCCCATGCTTCTGCGGAATCATCGAGTGAAGCCAACTTCACCGAATCAAGCACTATTGCCTCCTCAGGCAGCACATCTGACGCTATGACCGGCAGTCCCGCCGCCTGAGCTTCGATCACGGTGATGCCGAAGCCTTCAAAAACCGAGGGGAACAAAAGCATATCCATAGCCTGCATCAGCTCATAAACATCACTGCGTCCGCCAAACAAAACTACTTGGTCGCTGAGATCTCTTTGTCGGATCTCTCGCCTGACCGCTTCTTCCATATCGCCGCCGCCGACGATCCATAAAAGCGAATCGGGATTTTTGCGGTGATACGCCTCAAACACCTGCACAGCAAACAGAGGATTCTTTTGCAGCGCAAGCCTGCCGACAAATCCAACGACCGTAACACCGTTACCGCAACCATAATATCCCCTGATCTTTTTCCTCACGGAGAGTGAGTGGACAAACTGTTCTATATCAATCGCGTTAGCTAAAACAGTAAAGCCGGTATCTCCCCACATCCAGTCGCCGGCCTCGTTGCTGCACGCAAGATGTACGCTCGGGATACTGCGAAGCTTTCTCAGATGGAAGCGGTGCAGCAGCACCCTCACTATGCCTACCGTATCGGAATTGTGAACGTGTACGATCGGTTCGACGCCCGCCGACTGAGCGGCTTCGACAGCTATGATCGACGCAGCCGAGAGCATATGGATATGAACGCAGGTGTAATCCTTTATGATCTCAGCCAGCTTTTTCTTGGCGTAAAAAGGGTGCTTCTTATAGTTAGGTATAGAAAAAAAGCGGCTTCCCATTTCTGCAAATTCGTCTTGGAAGGCGATCCCGTCGCCGTAAATATCTACAAAATCAAATACGATGTTTTCGTTTTGCAGTGCAAGATAATAATTCCTGACAAAATTCTCAACTCCGCCGGGAAACGATGACATGCCAATATGCAGTATTCTCATCTGATCCTCTCCACAGCTATCCTGATACAACTGACAGGAGCCGTAACAAAGGCTCTCATTCCGTATTTCAAAAAGGCTCGCGTGCGCTTCCTTCTCATTTCGGCAAAAGCAAGCACCAGATAATGACGCATTGTGATATAACGAACGTCCTTTTTATCCAATTGATTATAATACTGCTTCTTATGACTGAATAGGGCATTCTCACCCTTGATCTTATTATCCCCGCTTGAAAGACTTTCGTCGCCTTCATGCACATACGCCTTAACATCACAACGGTTCAGATAACCGATTTTTCCGCCGTTTTCGATCGCTCGCTGCATCAGATAGAACTCGTCGCCGATATTCTGCGGACCGAAGCCGTTGATTTTAGTTATGTAATCCTTTCGGAACATGAGCGTATCGGTTCCCGTCATGTGATACAACAAATGATAACGCAAAAGAGAATCCTTGTCGTATTTCTCAATATAATCACGTGTACGATGCTCCGACAACTTTCCGTTCTCAAAATACAGATCCAAATCGGTCAGGGTGACGTCGTATCCGCCCTCGACCATAAATCGATACTGATGTTCCAGTTTTTCTGGCAAGTACACATCATCATCGTCTAGAAAAGATACATACTCGCCTAAAGCGCGGCGTATTCCTTCGTTACGGGATTCTGCCGAACCTATGTTTTTCTTATTACAAATATATCTGATCGGGAAATCATTTATCTCATCTTTGATGCGTTTAACTTTTTCGTTCCATTCTTCTGAACCATTATCGTCGACTACGATCACCTCAAAGTCCCGAAACGTCTGATCCTTCAATGAATCCAGAGCCCTTTTGAGCGTTATATCCCGGTGATACGTGGCAACGATTACGCTGACCTTAACGTTTTCACTATCCAAATACAGCGCTCCTTTCCGTAAAGTAACGATTAGTTAACTAGGGCTTTACATCTGTCTGCTTAAAACTCTCCGGGTTATTGTCGCGAGCACCCGAGACGCCGTCTACAACGCCGTCTCTTCTTAACACGGGAAGTACCGAACCGAAAAAGCACCGCATATCCATACCGAAAGCCTTAAAGCCCCCTTGGTTGAGAACACGTGTGTATTCTCCGTCCAGCTTTGCCTTTACCGG
>AUXO014911629.1_pt1 | contig 20269 bp, 29 predicted proteins | sample 768731 | NCBI WGS metagenome assembly AUXO01 (sample SAMN02715735, study PRJNA202380) | gut metagenome | biome: sheep rumen | host: Ovis aries | place: New Zealand: Palmerston North
CGTGTAGAGAGCCGTTCCAGTAGCCTTGGCATCGGCAGCAGATCCCGCCGTTGCATTCGTGGACGGCGCAACGACAGCCACCGCTGGGGGTATGTCGTTCGTAAGCGCGAGCTTGCCGACATAATCTTTTACATAGATAGAATCTCTGAAAATATAACACTCAGAGTTTCCGACTTGTGTAATATTGGTAGATGTCGCACCTCCTATTTGGTCTCCTGTTATGGCCGAATATACATTTCCTTCCTTTTCATAATATTCGACAACTGATAGGTCCTCCCATATTCCAATGTAGTAGATGTCTCTATACGGAATATCTGATACCCATCCATTCTTGTAGCCTTCTGATGATACATAATACGTCTGGAATGTCATTCTAATATAAGGAGAATATGTAGTGCCTTCAAAACTCTTGATATACCATGGCGCAAATCCTTCTTTCAACACGTTCCTCGCCGCATCTATCGTGTTCGTGCCGTCTGAAATCTTGCTTGGCTCGACATAAGATTTCAAATCCCCTAGCGTCCCAACCCCCATATCAATATCTCCAAGCAATGTCTGGTTAGTAGCGGCATTCCCATCCGTATCTACCAATGCGCCAATAAGCATTGGCGAGCTCACAGATGCCAATGCGAACCAAACCAATGATTTAAGAAAAGACTTAACCATCTTATGTCTCCGAAAACCCTCTTAACACATTCAGTATCGCTATCAATGTCTCTTGGCAACTCTTGACAGAAGCCTTCGGGTTGGCTATCTGCGAGAAGTCTGCCTTTCTCAAATCTCCTAGAGAAATAGTCATGCCGTTGATCTTCAAGAAATTTGCTATGTGGACGGAATCACGCTTACTCGTTTTTTTCTTTGAGTTTTTCTTGCACATGACAGCCCCTGTGTGGTTCTATATTATGCCGATATGAAAAGCGAGGAATGGAAAAAATTCCCATCCCTCGCTTCCATCGTACCATACATTTTATTTCTAACTTGATACCGGTGATACTGTTACCGTTATTGTCGGGTTTGTAATAGTTGCTGTTGGAGTTGTCGCCGTAACCGACAGGTCTCCCGTTAGAGATACGCTGGTGACAGAAGAAATAGAAGCCGTATTAACCTTATCATATGTCACGCTTATAGATTGATTGGCTGTTGGCGTAACTGTCTGCCCTGCTGCCTGCGCAGATGAGTATCCAGTCCAGAACGTGTCGGAAGTTCCGTCTGTAATTGACAATGTGGCCGTTGTCGAATCATATGTGACGTTTTTGAGTGCCGTGAAAGACCCAGTAGTAGGAGTGATCGTTACCGTAGCGGCAGCAACCGTTATTGCGGCAGGTGAAAATGTTCCAGATGCTGTTGTGGCCGTAGTAGTAATGCTCGTAGAACCAGTTTCATAAGTTACAGATAGAGTGCCTTTGGAAACGCTAGGAGAAAATGGGTTAAATGTTATTGCCGAAGATATTGGTACAACTACTGAACCAGAACCTTGACTTGCATAAGCAAAAGCCCCGAGATTACCAGTAGAACCCAATTCTGAATAAGCACCATTGCTTACGATGAACTCAAGGTTCTTTGTACCATTGTTATATATGAAAATGTCTCCGTCTTGCTGGTCAGCGGCCGCAATCGTCTTCGTACCAGCGCCATCTACAACAGTTAGTTCCTTCTTCGCCTCACCATCCGTTATGGAAGACCCTGAAGCAAGAACACCCCTAAAGTGTACTCCACCGGCAATTGCCTTTTCTATTTCTTCAATTTCTTCACGAGCCCACTTGTCTTTGATGGTATAGGACGTACCCTGCATTGACAAATGTGACAGATATGGGCCTGAATCAGCAGTAACAAAAGCCATGATAACCTCCAGTTGTGTTTGTTGTTCCAATTATTGCCAATTGGTACTATCTTTTTTTAGCCAAATACTCCTTAAGATTGCTTGCTGGCATAGTGTTATCTTTTCTATATGGTATGTTAGCCACAAAATTCTTTGCGAAGTTCCTCTTTGCGGACACACATGAATCTGGGGCCTTCCCTAGAGAATTGAATGTCCTTCCGTCTAGCCTGTCTTCCGTCTCGACTTCAGATTCGACTTCACCCATATAATCTTTCAGAAACTTCTTGCTGTCGCATTGCTGCCCATACTCAATGGAGTCCATAGCGATGGTCATTCCGTCATCTTTGCCGCCCACAACTACGACCCCATCTCCTACCGCCACATACGGCTGCATGAAGTTGTCCTCCGTGACGGGGAAAGGATAGTAGTCCTTCTCCCTCTCAACCGCCTTGTCGTTCTGGCTCCATAGAATTTCTGGCAGCAATTCTTCGTTAAGTTCGGCATCTGGCATCTGCAGGAGAACCGGCATAGATGAGAAGCCGATGGACTTGAGCAGCATTCCGCGATGTCGTCCATCATGTCCTATCACCTTCCAGATTCCGTCCTCATTCTCTTTGCATATGAGATATGGAATGTCCCACTTTGTCGGCTTGCCCGCAAGAACATCCTTCTTGAACTCTTCCTGCGGTGCATGACGTTTCTCATCATCTTCGGGTATAGGCTCTGCCAGACCTAAGAACTCTTCTATCGGCATATCAACTATCTGTGCATAGCCCTTGTAGTTGCCGCTCTTTGGCTCTAGCCCCCATAGCATAAATCCTTCTGGCGCAAAGAACCTATGGACAGGCATCCCCTCCACCTTGAGCCTAACCTGTTCGTCTTCGCAGAATGAAAAGAAGTTCATATCCTATCTACTCCGTTGGTCTAAATTCCCAGTATGTCGCATGTGAACCGCACTTAGTGCATGGGAAGAATCCATGTGTTTCATCGGACTTTATCTTCAAGTCCTTTGTTGTCACAAAGTAAACCTCTCCACATGTATTGCATTTGATTCTTACATGCCCATAAGGTATGTCTGTCTCTGACTTGACCATACATCCTCCTCATCGGAAGATTTGCTTGCCGGCGAAACCATTTCCCAGCATAGTGCTCTGTGGGTTCTCATATGCCCGTAGGGTCTTGTCGCTCTTCAATTCGTTCCACAGCGCTTCATACGACTTGCGCGAATCGTAGTGTCGAAGAAGAGCATTTGTAAACTGCCCTCCTGTTGAAGCTCCATACGAATAGGTATCGTCAGGGCATCCGCTCCAGCACAGCATCGAGAACTTCTGCTGCTCATTCAACCTATGATCCCACGATAGAGGTGGCCGAACCTTAAACCCAGGAGCGCGATACATCGTCTGCGAATGGCAACAATCAAAGTATAGGAACACCCTCCCCTTGCTCTTGCTTATGATGCTCCATATCTCATTGTCTCGCATGTAAGTATCGTAGAGACATAGGAACTCATCCTTCCCGTCCACCTCTTCATTTCCAGTATTGTAAAACGGCTCGCTCCCTCCGTGTCCGGAATAGCAGAATATCACAAGCCCATCCGTTGCGCTTGCAATGGCCTTGTTCAATGCAGCCGTCACATTCGCTTTCGTGGCATTGGAATCTCTAAAGAGAACAATGTTCGGAGTATATGCCGATAGAAGCTTAAACATCCTATTCGCATCGTACCCCGCCCCCGGACAATCGCCAGCGAACCTCGAATTCTCCATACCAACAACCACCACATATGTGTTGGTTGATTTCGCTTCTGGCTGTATAGTTCCATCGGACTTGCATCCGCCGAATCCTAGACACATTCCAAACGCAACTAGAAATGCCATTACATGCTTCTTCATCTTTCTGCTCTCCTTGCCTTCGTTATTCCTTTGGCTCTGCTATCTGGTTTCCCTTCAAGTAAATGTAGATGTCTAAGTCCGTCCCGCCTCTCTCGTTATCCCTCGTGTCGACCTCTACACCATACCCATTAGAGGAATTGTTTTTGGCTCCAATCTTTTCCAAGAAGTCCTCAAAGTAAGTCTGAAGGTCTTCCGCCGAAACATCTTCCTGCATTCCTGGTATCGCCATGTCGTAGCGAATGTATGTCTCATCCCCCATCTTCCCCTCATCTGGACTTCTATAGAACTTCTCTTCGAGAAGGTCTTCCTTTATGTCCAGCGGAGGAGCATAATCATCCAAGTAAGATACGAATGCCCTCTGTATGCTATCGGGATTCCATAGTTCGACTACTTCAGCAAGTTCGTCGAATGCCACAACCCCCGATTGAGCATACAGATATGAGTAGAAATTCGTCTCTCCCATTATGTTTCTCTCCTGCTATACTTCATCGGCATTTTTCAAACAATGCCAATTTGTTAATAGCAGGTAAAATAAGGGGAGACTAGAAAAGGAAGCCTTGGCTATATGTCTGTGCTTTCTCTTTTTCGGAGATATAATTCAGATAGAGGCTTTCAAACACCTCCTCCGTCCTGCCCTTTCCTAAGTATCTCTCGAAAGACGAATTCCCCGCATTGAGATATTCGTGGCGCTTATAAAGGCTTGTAGGAAGGTCGTATGTGCAATCCGTTTCACCCCGCTTGCCATCAAATGATAGAATCCATTTGCACTTGCGAGATGTTAGCCAATCGACAAAAGCATCAATATCTATACCTCCATAGTACATCTGCCTTTTGTGTACAGAAGCATACGGAGGGTCTAGGTAGAGGAAATCTTGGCATCTTGGTTCTAATGTTTCATATGATGCGCTCCGAAACTCTACAGACTTCGCCTTGAGAACTAAACTCCAGTCTCGACATATCTCTTTCAGTCGGACAGGGTGTATTCCGGGGCGTGAGAAATGACATGAATTATTGAACTCCCCCTTGTCGTTGTACCTCGGCATCCCATTTGTTGTAGTCCGCATTATGAAAAGGAAATCAATCGGGCTATGCTCTCTATTGTACCTGTCACGAATCGTATAGAACACTTCCTTTCTTCGCTCATAGTCCTCCTCACATAGCCCATGACGGTTGAATGCTTCCCACAATTCTCCATATCCATTGCATAGTTCGTCTGGATAGTCCCTTATCATGTTCCACAACCCGATAAGGTCTCTATTAACGTCAGATGCGACATATCTAGCGACCTTAACGGTAGGTGTATTAAGAAGACGATATAGTACGGAGCAGCCGCCACAGAACGGCTCATAATAGGTGGCAATCTCCCGTGGCATTCTGGCTACAATCTCCGCCGCTTGGCTTCGCTTGCTCCCGCTCCATTTGACTATTGGCTCTAGTTGCATTAGAAAGCAAACTCCCCTTGGACAAGCCCCCTAATATCTATTGGCTTGTCATCCTTCGGCACGAATTCTCCCTTTAGTTCCGAACTCTTCTCCGCCATCCCTTCCGCCATCAACCTTATCGGCATCCCATGCGCAAAGTAGCACGGAGTATACCACGGCCCCTCATACACTTCTCTCGAGAGAGAATCTTGGTGTGTGACTACAGCAGCATATCCTAGAAGAGAAAACTGGACATATGAAATGTAGCTCGCCGTAGGGTCTAAGTCTTCCCCATACAGAATCAAGTCGCATTGCCGACCGCCACTATCTATGAAAGCCTCCGCCGCTTCGATGAGCAATGCGCCGGCTCCGCAAGAGCAGTCGTTCATCCTTATTATCTTTCCAACCTTCGGGGCTTCACTAGCCATGGACATTCTCGCCATCATCCTAGCAATGCAATCGGGGGTTAGATACTGTCCAAAATGTTTGTTCGTTGCACTCAATGCTTCATACACATGTCCTAGGAAATCGCTTCTCCTCAATTCTAGGGCCTGTACCACATAGGATAGCAGCACGGCAATCTTTCCCATTCCCTCATTGCCGTATTTAGACACGAACGACATATACTGCTTTTCGATTTCTCCCTTTTCTTTTTCGTCCAGTGTCACAGCCCCGCTAATGGAAAGAGAGAATATCCTGCAGGCGTCGCAGAAAATAGTCCGCTGGTCTATGGACTGCGAGACGGAAGACAGAAGTTTTAGGAATGCCTTAAAGTATCCGTCCCAAGTTGTAGGCTCATCTACCTTGCGGACCGTCACCCCATTCTGCTGACTCTTTCTCAAAACAATGTCTCCTCTTTGGGATTGACGTCGATCTCCTCTATCGTCTGCCCTATCTTGTCACCAAGCCATCTAGAAACAATATGACGATGACAGAATTTGTCAGGGGACTCATAACACATAAGCACCACTTTGTCTGTAGAACTCCTCTCTGCATACCTCCCCAATTTGAGCATGATTTCAGGTGCAGAAGCCATTGAAAGAATCTCCTTGTTGTACTTCTCTTCGTACACACCTGGATTGTTCTTCGCTCCAATGATTTCTCCTGTTGGCGCGAGGTCGGAAAGATACCATACAAGAAGGTCTTTGGAAAGAAACCATGGCCTAGTTCTCGCAATGCTTACAAGAGCATATCCCTTATCAGAATATGCTTTCGCTTTTGCGAAATATCCAGTCCCGATTTTCATTCCTCACCCCCTTTAAGAAAAACTAGCCGTGCCTGCAGCCAAACTGGGACCTCCCTTCCCATAGCCACTATCTTCTCCGTATACCCAACATAATCAAAAGGCAACTGTCTCCACGTCACCCTTGGTATGGAATCGTCTATGATTGCATAAGTGCTATACCTGCACAGTCTCGGATAACCAACGCTACCTACATTGAATATTGCCTCGCTCCATCCGTTTAGAGGTTGTGCAAGTCTTTTCCTAATACTTTTAGGTAATGTCCCGTGGATAAGATTGCGGTCATCAGACGTGTTCCTTGCATACAACTCCGCTCCGTGAGTATGCCCTATGAAGAGAGCATCTATCCCGTTCTTGCGAATCAAGTCCAGCTCCACTATTGCAGAGTAAATGGAGCCAATGTACCCGAACTGCTCCGGTATGGCATAGGTTCCGTGGCTAAATGCAACCTTTGTATCTCCAAACTGCTTCTCAATCTTGTACGGAAGGTTAGCTAGCCATTTCTTGTTCTCTTCCGTTACAAGTGGGCGATTAGATACAATGCCCTGTGCGGCATAGTGGTTGAACCAGTCAAGCGACAACTCACCTACAAGAGCAGCATCGTGGTTTCCCTTGATGCACTCTATGTCGTTCCGCTTGCAGATTTCGATGCACTCGTTCGGGTCGTATCCGTACCCAACGATGTCACCGCAGCAGATGATGTTCTTGCACCCTAGCCGCCTAGCGGAGTTGATTGCTCTCCGAAAGGCGGCAGGGTTTGCATGAATGTCGCTAAAAACGGCTGTCTTCACTTTGCTGGTTCTCCGTCCTCTAGTTCCTCATGCTGCCGCCACATATATGCCTCTTCAAGGAGCGACTTCACCTCATCGTCAACGATAGACTCATCAACACCACGACACTTTGCCTCGAACTTGATGTAGTGTTCCGCTTTCTTTAAATCCTTCTCTTCGGATTCTCCGTCCTTGCATCCTGCTCGCCAAAGGTACTTCAAAGCAGAACCTTTGTTAAAGTTAAGCCCCTTCTCATATATGAAGTCCTCGAGGTACTTCCCGCAAGGAAGCAAATAATACGTTGTATTGTTTATTTGGGCTGCCGATGCCATTTTACTTTTCTCCTTGTTTGATTGCAGAAATCACATCCCTTATGCACCTATGCACAACATCCTTTGCCCACTGACAGTTGAAGATATAGCACAACAGTACAAAAGACACAACCGCTGTCAAGCATCCAAAGCAACTGCATCCGCAGTTTATGGTAGAAGGCTTTCTCATCTCTTCTTCCATCTGTCAAGCTCCAACTCTTTCTGTTACCAAGTTCCCGTTATGGCAGAGCAACTTGCACTTGCTCATGGCTTTCACAATTGTCTTCCCCTCATCGCTACGGCTAAGACACACTCTGTTATCTGACCCTTTTACTGACGATACTATATATATAACTCCGTTGAACTTGACAGTATCCCAAAGAGAGAATCCACGAATCCTTCCGCTCATCTTTTGAGGTCTCCTATATCCGCACTTTAGTTCTTTAGCGGTCATCTTACTTTTGTCCTTGATTGACTTTGGAGACAAAATCGTGTTGTCATGCAGATTCCTCCTATGCCTTCTTCTCTGATACAGACGATAGACATTATATGAATTGAGAAGTGCATTAAAATTCCCTGCTATGCAGAAAGAATCGTTTCTGTGGCTTTTCTCGACATTGTGTTCCCTCCGTGCCATCGCAGTCTCATACCCATAGGTGAACTCTACTGGAGTCTTCCAAGAATTATGCACAAGTTTATCAATCAGATATTTTCGCATGGAATTCATATGTGCCTCATTTTTGTGTATAGGCGGTCTCTTAAACTTCAACACCTTCTTCTTCTGGTGATGGGATTCGTGGCATTCGTGGCACAAAGTCACCACATTGTCTGGAGAATTGCTACCGCCATCCGCCCTACGGCGGATATGATGCACCTCTAACCTTACGGACTTGTCCTTATATGGACTTGCACCGCACACTCGGCATTTGTTCCCGTCCCGCCACTTGGCATAGGATTTCAAATTCTCCCATCCTTCCAATGCGCCTTGCTGATACTCTTCTCCTTTGATTGATGGATTCTGTATCTTTTGAGTATCAAACTTTCCAATCTCCACACGTAATCTGCTTACTGGCAGAATCTTTCTTACGAACTCTATTGCTCGTATGTGAGAATCAGCCTTATGCTTCACAGACGGCGGGAGAGAAGCATTTCTTTCTTCGTTCGCCCTGTTCGCCCACCTCGCAGGCCTATACCAGTTGTGCTTTCTTCCTCGTCTCCCCCTCCGCATTTCCCTACGGGCAGTCAATAGATTAGACACATCATCCCGTATCTCAACTTGCGCAGAGTATAGTTCCTTCTTTTCTGTTGATGCAGTCATCCCGATGTGCTTGCTTCCAACATCGACGCCAAGAGTAACTTCTTGACGATGATGGAAACTATCGCAAAGAAGTCGAATGGTAAAAGGCTCTCGCCGTACTACCTTCGCCCTCTTATGCTTTAGAGAATATGCAACCCACCCGAACCGTTTGGTCGGCATTAGAGGTTTGCCCTCTTTATCCTGTACGTATACTAGCATTCTTTTTTCTGTGTCTTACTTTTTTTGTTAACCGATTTCTCGGTAAGTCACCAGTCAGATTACTCCTTCTGGTGTTTGGTGCCCATCGGAGGGTTGCAGAGAGTTTCCTTTGTTCGATGCACACACTGTTCCTCTACCACAGAACTGTTTAATGTACATCCGCAGTGCGGCAAACTTGGACAACTATTCGCCGGTGCCTATGCATTTCCCTGTAACTTCTACTAGGTTTTCTGTTTCTTTCGTTTCCTTTCTAGTCTCCTAGTTGAACTATCCTTGCGGATTCCCGAAAAAATTAGTTGAAATAAAGCCTCTTGCAGGTTCTAGGTTGTAAATGGTGTGATTTCGGGAGGTAGTTCCAACTTGGATTCGGGCGGACGATTCCTCCTTCCGGTTGTAAATGGTGTGATTTCGGGAGGTAGTTCCAACTTGGCCCTCCTGAACGGCGGGCGGCTCCGCGTTGTAAATGGTGTGATTTCGGGAGGTAGTTCCAACATAGACCGCCTTATAATATTCCTGCTCGTTGTTGTAAATGGTGTGATTTCGGGAGGTAGTTCCAACCGTGTGCCCTAGCGGACGGTTGTATTGGTCGTTGTAAATGGTGTGATTTCGGGAGACATCTCCAACGAACAACTATCTCCCTGTACTTCCAAAACCTCCTTCCCCACGCTCTGTTTGGGATACTGCTTCTATCTCCACGGGAACGCATAGTGTCACAGGAGCAAGAACCAACTGTGCTATGCGGTCTCCCTTGTGGATTGTCTTATGAAACTCTTCATCATTAGACTTCGGCAAATACTCAAAAATTCTAGTTCTCCCATCAAGATGCGAGTTATACACCACTGTCTGCGGAGACCACATCAGAATTATACCAATTTCCCCTGTATATCCGCTATCAACTGTCCCTGGGGCATTGAATACCGTGATTCCTTCCTTCAAGGCAAGTCCGCTCCGTGGTCTTACCTGAATCTCATACCCAGTTGGAATTTCAGCAATCAAGCCAGTCTTTACAAGTGTCGGAGTGAAAGGATTAAGTTTCACATCCTCCACCGCACAAACATCCATTCCAGAATCCCCAATATGGGCATATAATGGGAGTTTAGCATCAGGGTGTACCTTCTTGAATCCTAGTTTCATTTTATTTCACTCCTTCTCCAGATATTCTCTCAATTCATCTGCGGTATCCTTTGCAGAGCCGGTAGTCTTTCCAGTCTCCCAGAAATCCTCAAACTTCCCCTTGGCCCCGTTCTTCTGCCAAATACCATAGACTACCTTTACGAGTTCACCCTTCGTGTCTCGCTCGATATTACCCCATTTCCATCCGCCTTCAACTTTATGTGGCATTGTTAGTTTCCTTTCTTTGTGTGTTTAACCTAAAATGTACTTCTCATACTTGCTTCTCTCATAAATGCCGTCTCCCTTTATCGGCAACCAGCACCACTCATCTAGGTCCATCTTAATGGCCATGTTCACTCCATCATCGTACACCCATCTAGGATTCTCTAGATTGAATGCCAAGAAAGCCTCATGGCGATTCTCGAACCTTTCGAAGTTACGCATGACCTTTCCGCATGAATCTTTTTCTTTTATAAGTTTCTCCCCGTCATCCCAATTGATGTAGCTCACATAGTCGCTCGATATGCGAGCAACCATGACCTTGTCAGCAAAAACATCTATTTCTGCACGTATCCTGTCACTTAACGTGGCACATGTGTAGTCTTGATTGTCTGGTAGTAATTTCATCACAAATACATAAGGAGTATCTGAATCCTCCTCTACAACTTTCCCAAGCTCTTGTAGGGTCTGCCTAACCCTAACTCGGCTATTTGGTTTTTTTGTAATCAGTATCACATTGAATGCTTTCATTACTTACTTCTCCTCCAACTGGAAAAAACAACCTCTTTCGTTTATGCCAATTCTAGCCTGCTTTTCTTTTGGCTTAAACATGAATCTCATCCCAGTCCGACAGTCGTATTCCGTAGCCTCGAGCCACCATTCTCCCCCGCTTAGCAGCCACATAGGATAGTGTGGCCCAGACGCCCAAACATCATTGTCCCATTCTGTTTCATCTGCATATTTCCAAAAAGATGGCACATCTATGGAGAGCGCAGTATCAGGATCATTCCCAATGTCATCATCTCCCCATAGTACACAAACTATTTCTTCTCTAGAATGTCCATTGTTTTTCAACAAGTTGTCAATTTCACGTCCAAGATTTACTAGCATTTGTCATTTCCTCCTTTTCTAAATTGTTGCGGGTGCATATAGCAAAGCCATTGCATCAGTCTTTATCCAGTCGGCTGATGGGCACCCTACCCCAAAATACTTTTCCATCGCCTTTGGTTCACGATTGAACGGAGGCGTGACAATATGGAATCCATGCGGAGTCTTAAGAAAAGTCACATCCTCTGACACATACTTCGCGCTGACCTTCGGCATGAATTCCTTTTCTTCATCTGTTCTATTTCCAAACTTCAACACTAGAGCACGTCGAATCTTGTAGGAAATCCAAGAAGCATACTCCCTTACGACAAAGTTATCTGATGTGGGATTGAAATATTGTTCTCTCCAAGCGATAGATTTCTTGAATGTTGAATCATCATCTTCATCAATATCTATAACCCACCGCTTATGCCATTTTTCTTCAGTATCATGCATCCCAGCCACACAGGTGCGAATCAGGTGGTCAAAATGGACATTCATAGATCCTTTTTGTAACGTATCTGAAACCTTGCCGTGCAAATTCCAAAGCACCAGTCTGCAAGACCTTCTTTGCGGGAGAATATATGCCCTTGCATTATTCTGTTCGCAAAGCGCCATGATTGCCTTTTTTTTCTTATCAAAATATTCCTTGTCATAAACAAAATAGTGCTTGATAAGGCGATTGTCCTCATCCACACCTTCAATCATCTTGCCTTTCGTGTCCTTTCTCCTCTTAAGGACAAGAACCATATAGAATTCTCCGTCTCCATCAAACCGAAGAATGTTGTCTTTTACTTCATTGAAATTGTCTATCGGGTAAACCATTACACGACACTCCCATCTGGAACGACTTCCTTAACAATCATATCCGCCTCTATCTTTGAAACAATTGTCCTTACTATCGTTACAATCTCTTCACGGACGATGTTCCCTCGCCTAGCAAGGCTATCAATATACCAGTTACAGGCTTTCATAAACTGCTCCTGCTTAGCAGGGTCTATCTCCAACCTCGCCTTGTATCTGCACTTGACGGCAGCGAAGATGCATCCTCCTAGACCAAAACCAGCATCGAAGATGTAGTCTATTACCTGCCGTCCGTTCTTCAGAAGAAACTTCTTGTTCGTATTGTCATTCTCGCCCATAAGCCTATTTTCCTTTCTCCACCAGTTCTGCTTGCATCCTCTTGCCGAAATCCTCTATGAACTCCGCAAAAGACATATGAAGTCTCTTCTCTTTGATCTCCGCACTGTCTGGATTCTCTTCCTTCGCCAGTTCCTCTTCTGGTGAAACCTCTCTGGCATTTCTGCAGGCTGCATTCCCTCTATATCTTGCCTTGAACTGGTCTGGAAGTTTCTCTAATAGCCGCTGCTCCTTCTCCGAATCTGTCAACCTAGAGAACTCCTCCATCTGAAGCCAATGTAGATACAAGGTAAGCGTTATCGGTGATATAACGCAAGTTTGCCTCTTTATCTGTTCCAATTCCTCTTCCGAGAAACACCCAGAATCTCTCAATGGCGCAATCTGCTCTTCAGCGAAATTGATTATCCAAGTCTGAAGTTTAAGAAGCGCATCGTGGTATAGTTCATCCACATTGTCGGTATGGACAAACAAGGCTCCTAGAACATCCGTCTTGTCGATATTGACAAGAGGAAGGTCTATAGCCGTATCCTCTACCAACGGCAAGTCCTTCTTGTCCGCATCCGCACTCATGTTAATCCATAACCTGTGCAGCCAAGAACGTGACGAACGATATTATCGCACATGCTACCGTCAAGACCATAAGATTGTGGTAGTAAGTGCTAACATTAGATGATGCTACCGCTCCGCAAAGAAGAATCGGCGACAGCGGCACCTCTAGTGCCGTAATCTTCGAGATTGACAATAATAACTTTCTCATGGTTTCCTCCGCTTGTTGTCTTTGTTGTCTTGTTTTGTCCTTGCGGAGTGTATTATACCACACTCTTGACTCGGCTTTCAAGGGGGTGTAGTTTTTTTTCTCACTCTTTGGTGAGGAAGTTGAAGAGTTCCCAACAGGCCTTTGCATCGTCAAGGGCATCATGTGAATTCTTCGCATCCAACTGAAACACCCTAATGCAGTTGCTAAGATGATTGCCGGGGAGAATCGACTTAGGCAATTGAAGAGATTTCACGAATTCCTTTGTGCAACATCCCATCGCCCTTTCCGGCAAATCGTCTGCAATGCCGTACTTCCTCATCATGTTCACAATCATCCGATAGTCGAAAGACAGATTGTGAGCAACAAGCAATGCCATACCCTCTTCGGATATTGTCTTCTCTATGAGTGCGAGGAAGTCCGACAGCACATCAACTGGATCAAGACCAGACTTCCGTAAAAGTTCATCAGTTATGCCATTTACTTTCTGTGCCTCAGTCCCATCAATCGGCACTTGATTTTTTAGGTAAACTGCCTTAGAGAAGAGTTCTTTTCTCTTCCTCATTGCAACAACAGCCAACTGCACCACGTCGTCGTTATCGGTTAGTCCAGTAGTCTCTGTGTCGAACACAATGACAGTACCATTGTCAGCCATAACCGAATAAAGCGGCACTCTTGCTAAATCGAACAGGTTCAATGCAATAGTCTCCAGATGATTCTTACAATCCCTTTTGTGATGAAAATAATGCCAATGGCTATCCAAATAACCGACCAATATACATTGGGCGCATTAGGGTATTTGTTAGGCTTTAGTCTCCGAAACCGATTCATCGCATCGGTTTCTGACTTTGCCAACTTCTTGTACTTTGGGTTGTTCATTGTGAGAGAAAGCCCCTATCGGTCGCTCTCCTCATTCTCGACCGATAGGGGCTGGGGCGGTTAAGCCTTCTTCTTGGAATCGCCGCCGTTGCTCCCAAGCAACTTGGTTGCGAGAACTCCTCCGATTGCGGATTTCACATCAAAGCCAAGAGACTTGGAAAGTCCATCGAACAACTGCGTGGTGTGGTCGATGACCCCTGCGGCAATCTTCCCTGACTGATCGCCATACATCGTGATGTTTCCGACCTTCGTGTAAGCGGAAGCCACTCCAGTTGCGATTGCGGGGAGAACATTGACGAACTCCTTTACTACCTGCAACTGCAAGTCCATCTTTGCCGCTTCTCCGTACTTCGCCATGGCATCGGCTTTCTTTTCCAGGCCCTCTGCCTCTGCGATTGCCTTTGCGCGGATAGCCTCTGCCTCCGCATCGCCCTTCGCCTTGATGACATAAGCCTCATTCTCACCCTGCACCTTGTTGGCATCTGCGATTGCCTTGATTGCGGCGGCTTCGCGCTCTGCTGCAATCTGCTTCGCCTCTGCTTCCTTCGCCTGCTGGAAAAGTGCGGCATCCGCAGCGGCCTTTGTAGCATCAGCCTCACGCTCAGCCTCTATCTGGACGGCTTCAGCCTTGCGGGTTCGCTCAGCAAGTTCCGCCTCCGCATTCTTCTGTGTGGTGTAGAGACGAGCATCGGCCTCCTGCTGTGCGGCGAACTTCTCCGCTTCCGCCTTCTTGCGGATTTCGGCATCGAGTTCCTTTTCGGTGATTGCCACCTTCCTCTGAGAGAGTTCGGTCTTCTTCTCGAGTTCTATGATGCTCGCATCACCCTTCGTTGCTTCGAGAATCTTACGCTGCTCTTCCGCCTGGATCCCCTTTGCGGCTTCTGCTATCGCAATCTGAATGTCGGCCTGCTTCTTAAGGTCGGCTTTCTTGATTTCGAGTTCGTTGTTGCGAATCGCAATCTCCGTCTCAGCCGCTACGCGGGCATCGTTGGCTTCCTTTGCAGCCTTTGCCTTGGCCTGTTCCACCTGAGCCTCCGCATTCGCACGAGCGATTGCCGCATCCTTGGAGATGGTTGCAATGTTGTCAATACCAAGGTTCTCGATCGCCTTGTCATCGTCCGTGAAGTTCTGGACATTGAACGAGACGATTTCCAAACCCATCCTCTCCAAGTCGGGTGCGGCATTCTTCTTTACCGCCTCCGCAAACTGCTGGCGATTGAGAACCATCTCCTTGGTTGTCATTTCACCAACAATCTCGCGCATGTTGCCTTCGAGGACTTCTTTGGCATTTTCGCTGATGTATTCTGGTGAGGCATTGAGGAAGTTCATCGCCGCAAGTGCGAGCATCTGCTCTTCACGGCTCACCTTGATGTTCACGACTGCATCCACATTGACGTTGATGAAGTCCTTGTTGGGGACCTTCTGCTTCGTCTTCACGTCAACCTGAATGAGTTCGAGCGTCACCACGTCAAGGCGCTCGAAGAACGGAATCCTAAAGCCTGCCCTGCCGATAAGAGTCCGCTTTCGGAGACCGGATATGATATAGGCTTTGTCGGGCGGTGCCTTGCAATACCCGAGCGCGAACACTCCAATGAAGAATAGAACACCAACGGCGATACCAACGATTCCCCAAGGGAAACCGCCTATTGACGATGCCGCAAAAGCGGCGGTGACTACCTGTGTGTGCATTTTTGTTTTTTCCTTTCTTGTTTGATTTTTTAATCAAATCGTCATTCTACAACATACCAGTCTTCAGAGAGCATGTCAGTCTGTGAAGCCAGCCAGCCTGTGAGAACCTTGAAGTCTGTGGTGAACATGCGGATTGAGCCGAGACATTCAATCTCTCCGCCTTTTGATTCAGCGAGCGCTTTCAGATGCGGATCTCTGCACCATTCAGCCTTCACGGAAGAGGCTGGAAGAAGCCAGAGTGACATACCTTTGCCATTCCATCCTTCTCGTGCAACTCTCTTCCCTTGCTTCAGAGCACGAATTGCATCTCCAAAATCCATTAAGTTATTCTCGTTCATGTCCTTCGCTCCTATTCCACCACTACCCAGTCTTCGGCCAAAAGGTCGGAGTTTGTAGCAAGCCACCCAACCATCAACTTGTTGTCGCGGGTCTTCATTACGAAAGTCCCCAACTTCTCAATTGAGGCATTTCGCCCAAATGCAAATTTTAGGTTTTCGCTCATGGCATCCATCCTTGGCAGTTTGCAGGACGGTTCTAGCCAGATGTACATGTTGGGATCGAAAGACACGATGTTGCCGTTCCATCCCTTCCTAGTCATCTTCTTCCCGACCTTGAGCAGTTTCAGGGCTTCAGAAAAGTCCATCGATCTCTCAAACATTAGTATTCCTTTCTCTTTAGTCTTCCTGCTTCATCAAATAGCGGTTGCTTACCGCCTTGAATGAAAGATTATGGATTGTATTGCTCTTGAAAACAATCCCCTCACGCTCATTCCCCCTAGCCGTCTTGCCCTCTGCGAACATAAGGACTGCATCCATGGTAGGATATTCCGTGAATACCTTTATAGACGGGCTAATGAGCTGAACATGTTGCAACCCAAGTTTCTCACACACTTCGCGCCGGTTATTGGGAAGCAAATACATCTGGTTCTTGATGTCGTAAATCTTGAATACATGCCATTCATGTTCCTGATACTTGTCTCTATCGGCATTTATGCCTGGTCCAACCAGTTCTCCTTGAATCGCATATTCAAGTCCTTCGGACTCAAATAGGTTCTTCAACTTCTTCTCGACATCATACTTCTCTGCCATCTGATACCCGAGAGGAATCCCGCCTTTTGCAAGTTCCGACTTGATTCGAAGATTCCTAGTGCAAACGCCAAAAGGTATTTCAGCATCAATGGTAGGAGAGTAAAACATCGTAAGAGAAGCCCCGTCATCTTTGGCAGTTGCTTCCCAGTCCATGTCTTTGTACTTCTCAAACCAGTCACTGAGATTCTGAACCCTTTCCTCATCAGTCTTAGGGCAATAGTCAGATGGGAACCTACCAATTGCATCTGCACTAATCGGATTACTGCCAGTTATCGGTTGTAACTGCTCTTTCACCTCATCATAATGTTCTACCTTAAGCAGCCTTGTAACATCTGCCCCCAACAATGGCTGTAGAACAAATTGTCCGTTATCAGTCTCCAAGGCTATCGTATCCGTGCCGTCTCCTTTAATCCCTCCCCCCTGACAACAATAGGCGATTTCGGGAAAGTCTGATATCGGCATGACAAGTCCCTGCGACACAACTCCACGCAACTTGCATGTCTTTATCCTTATGCCTTGGCGAATAACGTTCCCGCTCTTGCTAACGAACTTCTTTAAGCATCTGTCTTTTAGGAATGCATATCGGGCATCAGAATCATCAAGAAACGAATCTATCTCAAAATACACGGCTAAGTCGCCAACATGAAACTCTCCTTTCTGGGTAACAACCTTCCAGCCCTTACCTTTCATCTCGACCCCCTCTAGGCGGTCGGCATTTTCTATTGGCGAAACCTTACTGATTTCAACTATGCTCGCTAGTTTTCTAGACATTCGTTTTCTCCTTTACAGTACAATTCTCTTTTGTTTCCCGAAATCGTCTGAAAATCCTTCGAGGCTCCATCGCGCACCATCAATTAGCCATGACGGATTAGGTGGTGCAAACTCACCATGTTGCAATGTGACAACTTCAACATTGCCATACTTTTCCTTTATTTCCCGAAGTCTTCTGATTAACCCTTGGATTCGCATCCCGCTTTTTCCTTCTTGATATCCTCAAAAACCTTCAAAGCCTCTGTTGCCACTTCACAAGTCTCATTCTCCAAACCCAATGCATCTATGCAGATTATTCCGCTTTTAGCATCTGGGCTATCGTGGCAGAAATCATCAATGCGGCAAATAGGACAGCATGTCATGTTTGGGCAAATCCTGTTTGTGATATGCCAAACCTCTCCTCCAAACCGCAATGCTAGTACATTTAGAAGTAAGGCCACCTGCTTGTTCTCACTAGCTTCGCACTCATTGCAGTTTTTATCACATAAGTATTTTGTTATCCTCATTGCGCTCCTTCTTTGCAATCTCTTCTTGAACAAACCATTTTAGTTCGTTCCACCCTGTGAGAACAATCCCAAAACAAACCTTTGTTCTAGGCATTAGAGCAAAGTAAACCTTTCCAGCAACAGAATAATGTCCAAGCCAAGGAGTCTGCCACTCTTGTGTACAATCTCCAAATCGAACGAACCTTTGTCGGCCAAGATTGTCAATCTTACCATGTAACGACTTCCCTTGCCCATTCCACACATGGGCAATATAGTAGTCAGTCTTCTTAACTAACTTGTTTAGAAGTTCAATGTGTCTCTTGTGTCTGCTCTTCTTCTTCATCGCCTATTGTCCTTGACGAGGGATATTATACCACACCCTCGTTCCGGGTTTCAATAGGTGATAGAAAAAGTTTAGCGAATAAACATGACAAATTGGTAGAACACTGCTGCCTGATAGGCTCCTATGTCTAGTCCGCCACCATATGTCCTTGGAGAACCACGTAAATCTTTTGAGTTTAGCATCCAATTATCAATTGGTATCTGCTCTATTAAGCCGCCAAAACTCAAGTGGCAAGCAGGAGAAGATTTGTCGATTGCATAAGGGTTGCTAGCATCAAGACTCAATGCGAACTTCGGTTTGAAGATTGCTCGATCATACACATAGGTGTTAACCAAAGTCGCATCAACTCCATCCTCTATTCCTGCTATGCTATTTGCTATTTTCAGATATTGGAGGTCTTTCTTGCTTATGTCATAATTGAGAGAACCTATATAATCACTGGTAGCATCCCATCCGTTGTTTGTATAATATTCGTACCAGGTCAAGTCGCTACTCACATAATCATTCAAAGAACTCAAAGAACCAGCAGATAAGGGGGATAGTTGGGCTTCTCGATATTTTGCCTTAAAAGTCATTGGACTAGCACCATCCCATCCCATCGCATAATAATATTCTCGATATGTTAAAGAGTATGAGGCCGGTTGATATCCATCAGTAATTTGTGCTATGACCATCCGATATACCTTATCCATTTCACCATAATCTATAGTGATTTCATATCCATCTGGGTAGCCCTCTGGGTCATAGGATTTATAATAGTTCGTTGTTCCTCTTTCAGGGAAATATCCGTCCCACCCAAATGCTACAAGCCGCTGCCCTTTTGTCAATGCGATAGTCTTATATGTTCCATTCGTAGCCACTTCCTTATTCACTTTCGTCCCCAATATGCTGTTTCCATAGAACAGGCTATTGGAAATGTTCATGTGTGCACTCATCCCAGGACTCCAATTTGCCGGCGGAACAAAAACCCTATACCCGCTATTGCTAACAATTGTAGAGCAAAGAATCTGCGGCACAAATCGAGACAATATCACTGAACCGCTCTGATCCATCTCATAACTAAATTCCGCTTGTTTAGATAAATCAAAATCCTCCCCATTTGATATAAGTGAATTCCGAACATCAAAGAACCCCATGAAGATTACACCATTCGTTGCAGTAATCCGGCCTCTGTCAATCTCGCAATTGTAGAACCTGCTGATATTCGGTTCCCCAACATCAGACAATACATATCTATATGCCTTACATTCAGACAGGTCGCTCCCTTTTCTGGCCTTATTCCCCTTGCTAACACTGTCTTCTACATATCCGTTTGCAATAGCGCCGCCGTTTGTCTGTGCCACATTCCCAGAGAATAGGGAGCTATAGACTCTGCTCCCATTGTAGATAGCTCCGCCATGAGACATGGCTTTGTTCCCAAAAAACTTGCACCCTACTATAGTAGAAGTGCTGTCAGAAGATTTGAGCGCTGCAATTGCTCCGCCTCTAAAAGCCGTGTTGTTAGTAAATATGCAGTTGGCAATCCTACATTCGTTTGATGCTAGTCCTAAATATATTCCTCCTCCACTCAATGTATCTTTTGGCTTGTTAGTTGTATTCATGTTATTGATGCAGTTCCCTCCAATAAGCATCATGCTACTAATCTTGCATCCGGGAGCATTTATGTATATGAGCCTATTCGTAGAACCTACTAATACAACATCTTCCGGTCTCCCAGTCCTCCCTCTAAGGCTTAGTCCGTTTGTAATATATAAATGTCCAACCCTACTCATGCAAGGTTGCTCATCGAGATGATAAGGCGAACCTACCTCACTTACAATTATAGTATCACCCTGCCGTCCAGTAGCAACAGCATCTATTAGTTCTAACACATTGCTAACAGTAATGATGCCAGTATCTCTTCCCCTCAATACTGCGACAGTAACTGCTGTGCCAGCGGCAAGAGCAGCAAC
>AUXO010102841.1_pt1 | contig 20255 bp, 23 predicted proteins | sample 768731 | NCBI WGS metagenome assembly AUXO01 (sample SAMN02715735, study PRJNA202380) | gut metagenome | biome: sheep rumen | host: Ovis aries | place: New Zealand: Palmerston North
GTATTTAATCTCTCTTTTTCTTTTTCCATATCCTCACCCTCTTTAACGTCGCATATGCCGACGATCGTGTGTCACATCCTGATAATAAATCTGTTTTTTCTTATACATCAGCGCTTCTGCCTCTTTTTCTAAGGCTTTCATGGACTGATCCTCTTTTCCCATAGAGGCATAGCCAAATGACACACTATACCCTTTTTCCTGTAATTGTTTATTCGCTTTGGCGATTTGTTCATCGATCAAACAGTCATCATAATCCAGCAGCACAGCGATAAATTCATCGCCGCCAATGCGAAAGACATGATTGCCTAAGAGCTCTTCCATAGTCCGTGCCACCCCTTTTAACATTTCATCTCCAGCACCATGTCCTTGCGTATTATTGATTTCATGAAGGCCATTGGCATCACCATACACTAACGTCACCCTTTCTTTCGCAAGTGATGGAAAGGTGTCGCGCACTTCTTCATACTTATTACGGTTATAAAGCTTCGTTAATAGATCCCGCTCACTAAGATATTTGACTTCATAGTGGGCCATTAAGGAATGCATCCGCATGACATTACTAATATAATCCTCTATTAAAGATATCATCGTAAAACAAATCGTATAATAGATATCAATTTTCATGACGCTGCCCTTTTCAAATACGCAGGCACTGATCATACACAAAGTTCCCACAACGAGTGTCATGATCATTATTTTATAAGGCATCATGACAAATAATAACGGCAGCACTACTAGTAAGGCCATCAACACGACGGTGGGATATTCAAGATGGGCGCACATAATCATCAGTCCCATGCCATAAAGATTGATTAAAAAGATATAAGATAAAAAATCAACCTTATGATGATCATCATCGTGAACAAATCGTGTTATGGTATAGATTATGGCAATATTCACAATCGCTAACCAGTAATACTTCTGATTACTATCCATTTCCCGCGATACAAAGAGATCCAAAAAACTCATAAACATTAGAAATAGGACAAACAAAACAGAATAAACACGTAATGAACGATAATTCGTTTTGATGCTTTCGCCAAGAATGATGTGGAACTCTTGCGGCGTCATTCCCCCATAGCATAATCCTTCCTTTATTTTTTCCAGCATTCATTTACCTCGTTATATATATCTTTCCTCACTCAAATTTTTCCTACTTATTTAACCATATTATAGCACGTGTCAAATCCTTTTTCTTTTAAAATTTAATCAATTTTATAATTTCCTATATTCGAAATAAACAATTATTATTCATATCGTTTTAATATATTTTTAAGCAAAGAATTTTCTATTCTTTAGACATAAAAAAACGTCCTTTTAAAAGACGTTTTACATTAAGTGTGATAAGAATAATGTAGCTAAGCCCAGGAAGAAGAAGAACCCCATACAGTCCGTGACAGTGGTAACGAAGACTCCACTGGCTAAAGCTGGATCAACATGGCACTTCTCTAAAATAACTGGGACAATAAAGCCGGCAATGTTGGCACAAATCATATTCAGCAGCATCGCAAAGAAGGCAACGACGCCAAACCATGGATTTCCGTCAGCATAGAAAACGGAACCAAGGGCGACTAAGATCCCAATAACAACGCCGGATAAGACACCGACTAATAATTCCTTAAAGAAAATACGTAAAGCATTATCTTTATCGATTTCTTTTAAAGAGAGACCTCGTACTAAGACGGTTAAAGACTGAGTCCCGGCATTGCCGCCCATCCCGGTGACGATCGACATGATCGCTGATAAAGACACGACTTTTGAGATCGTCCCTTCAAAGTTAGCAACGACAGCCGCCGCCATAACCGCAGTTAATAAGTTAACAATCAGCCAAGGAATACGTGATTTAAAGGATTCCCCTACCGTGGAATCAACACGTTCTTCAGAAGAAACCCCGGCCATTAAGTTCATATCTTCGGTTGTTTCATCTTCGATAACATCCATGATATCATCGATTTCGATAACCCCGAGCATACGCATTTCATCATCGACAACGGGCATCATAATAAAGCTGTACTTTTTGAAGGTATTGGCCACGACTTCCTGGTCTTCTTTATAGTTAATAGTAATGACATTTTCATTAGTGATATCTAAGATAGGTGTATCAAAAGGTGAAGCAACGATTGCGCGTAAATCTACCACGCCTTTTAACACACCTTGCTTATCAACGACATATAAATAATACTTTGGCGTATCTTCATCGACCGCTGTATGTAAATAGTTTAGAGTATCTAAAACTGTATTTTTCGCATGAATGGAAATAAAATCGGTTGTCATCAGACCACCGGCTGTTTCCGGATCGTAATTTAATAACTGTTCGACATTCTGTTTATCATCAATATCGAGCTGCGCTAATAATTCATTTTTCTCTTTCTCATCCAGTTCCCCAGCGATATCGGCGATTTCATCATCGCTCATTTCATCGAGGACGCCTCTTTGACGATCTTTAAGGACCTGTTTTAATAAGTCGTACTGATCATCTTCATCGTCTTCTTCTTCGATGATATCCGCAATCGTATCATCAGGAAGCTTTTCCAAAATAAGTTTGGTATTATCAGGATCCTCATGAATGACTTCGAGGATATCCGCGGGGTGTATACTATCAATCGCTTCCTGAATCTGATCTTTAGAACCTCTTAAGAGTAATTCTCTTAAGGCATTATACTTTCTTTTCTCCATAGTATCACCCTCCTTGCCTTTTCATTGTAACACTTTGAAAAAAGTCATGAAAGCATTACGAGTGTTAATTTTTGGTAAAATGAAGAAGAATTTTATTTGATGAACGCATACTTTTCTTGCAAGCGGTTACCGCTTTGATATAATGAAGAAAAGGAGGCATAGTTATGAAGAAAATGATGAAAGTACTGAGCATGCTGATGCTTGCGCTGCTTTTAAGTATCGGCACGGTAAGTGCGAAAACGACGACTTCAGTATATGAACTCGAATCGCTATATACTAGTCGTTTTACCATTAAGGGATCGCGGCTTTATGTCACGACCGTTTATGAGCCGATTAAAAAGTTAGGGAAAACCAGATGGGATGGTACAAGACTGTGCGGCTTTAAAAAGACTTTCAAGATTGGGAAAGGCTGCAAATGGGGTACTGCGGGTGTCCCAAGTAATGAAAAACATCTCTATGAGCCTGGGACATTCTATAAAACATCCGCAAAAAGTGTCAAAAAGAATATCAACAGTTATTATAAGACATTCAAAAATAACCGGGATGAGGCCGAAGATGCCTTCAGCATTCTACTTTATACGAAAAACGGTAAACTGACGAAAGTTGTCACGATTTTCTCTTAAAGCCAAAAGATCAGCGAAAATAGCTGATCTTTTTAAACAAGCGGATAATCATATTGAATAACGCATTCATAAGATGGATCTAGGTCATGAATGCCTTTGACTAACTGTTCATTGACTTCATGTTTATGTAAACCTTCACACATGAGGACATCAAAAATAAGTTTGGTGTGATCCCCTTTGACAACGCGGAAATCATGCATCGATAAATGTTCATCAATACCATGTAAGATGCCTTCAACCTCAACATGCAGTTTATTCGTAAACGGATCATTGAGCTCAATCGGATCCATATGAATGGTTGTAAAAATATTAAACTTCTTCGTAATATCTTCTTCAATGCCATCAATCAGGTTATGAGCTTCCAGGATGTTATCTTCTGCCGATACTTCTAAGTGAGCAATGAGATAACGACGGCCTGGTCCATAGTCATGAATCATCATATCATGAACGCCATAGATCCCCGGATAGCTTAACATCGCTTCACGAATCTTGCGAACAATTTCGGGATCTGGCTTTTTCCCAAGTAAGTTATCAACAGTGTCAGAAAGAATATCCCAGCCGGATTTTAAGACGACTATTGAGACTAATAAACCAATAATCCCATCGACGGGAAGCGATGTCAGCGGTGCTAACACCAGCGTCGCTACCGAGCCGCAAGTCGTCATGACATCATTTAAGGAATCCTGAGCAGCTGCGAGTAACGGCTGAGAGTTAATCTTTTTACCGGTACTGTGATTAAAGCTGTACATCCAGAACTTAATGCCCATGGTAAAGAGCAAGATCACTAAACCTAAAAAGGAGAATGTCACTTTATTAGGTTTGATAATCTTTAAGAGCGATTCATACAGCGCACTCAAACCAACAATTAAAATAACCATGGTAATAAATAAGCCGGATAAATATTCAAAACGGCCATGACCGTAAGGATGCTCCGCATCAGGATGACGGGAAGCTAATTTAAAGCCTAACAGTGAGGCGATATTACTGATCGCATCCGTAGCGTTATTAAAACCATCAGCGATGATCGCTGTGGAATGGACAACTAAGCCCATGGAGACTTTAAAAGCCACGCAGACCAGGTTAGCGAAAATCCCCACAATGGAGCATAACATCCCATACTGTTCACGAACTTTGGGATCATTCACATCATGGGAATGAATCACTTTCGATGCAATAAACGAAAACATAAAAATCCCCCCTATATATTAAAAAGCACACGTAACGTGTACTTTAAAAAATATCAACGATTCTTCTTAAATAGATATCACGGCCCTGATGTTCAATCAGTTCGTTTTCTTCCAGTTCATTGAAATAACCAGCAATCTTTTCGCGATCCACTTTCTTATTCGCTAAAGCTTTTAAGCTTTCAATAATAGCCGGTGAATCATCTTTGATGAAAGCCTGGTTTTCATGATTGTACTGCGCATTTTTTAACATTACATTTAAACATGCAACATAGGCCCATTTCACTTCTAAACGTACCAGTTTGTACTGCATGCCATCAAATAGTTCAGCTGGTACAAAATACTGATTTGTTTTTGATTTATTCATTTCTGCGATATCTGTTTTTGTAAATAATTCCATGATCGTCTACCAATCCTTTCGGATTCCATTATAACATCTCATCAGCTATCTTTCACCCTTTTTGTGAAAGTTGAAACATCACTGACGCCTAAATGGGCATAATGCCCCATAACATCATAAACATGTTCTCCCACGCGATCACTGGTATGAGCATCGGTGCCAATCGTTAAAATAGTCCCGCCTAATTGGAGATAACGTTTAATGACATCAAAGTTTGGAAAGCCACAGCAGCCATTGACTTTATAGCCGCTGGTATTGACTTCGATGCCTTTCCCTTTTTTAATTAAGGTTTTGAGAATCTCATCAATAAGAGATTGCCATTTGCCATGATCAACCCGTTTATCAACGTAAGGGCCATAACGCATAATGTAGTCCATATGACCTAAAACATTGAAACAGTCAAAGGCCTGAACGCATTTCAAAGTTTCTTTAAAGAAAGCTTCATGCGCCTGATCTTTGGTTTTCCCATGAAAGAAATCGCCATAGTAGAACTCCGTATGATGAATAACATGAATCGAGCCAATGACAAAATCATAAGGAGAAGCGTTAATAAAAGCTTCAATCTCTTCTTTATGATCAAGATCCAAACCGATTTCAACGCCAATTTTGATCTTGATGCGATCAGCGTATTCTTTTTGTAAAGCCGTTAATTCCTGAAAGTAAGCTGGCGTATCGAGCGCAAATGTATCAATCGGATAATCGAAATCCCGATGATCGGTAAAGCAGATTTCATCTAAGCCTAAAGCAATCGCCTGTTCAATATGAGCCCGGGGATCCGCTTCGCTGTCCCCGGAAAATTTAGTATGCATATGATAATCAATAGCGCGCATAATGACCTCCTAATAATGTCTTGTTGCCTCTTCAAAAAGAAGAGAGAGATGATAATTCTTACGATGACACTTCTTCAAAAGATGCCGCATTTCATCACTTAAAGGATGCTGTTTAAGATTGAGAAAGATCAGCGTGACATGTTTTAAAGATGTCAGCGCTTCTTTAACCTCTTCTTCATTTGTCAGATTCATACAAAGCATCCCTGATAATGCCTGCAATAGGTCCTCACGCGAGGATACGTACTGCATATCAATATAAACATCCATTATATTCACTCGTAAAAGATCTTTTTGACCTGTCCTTTTAGTGGATATTTTGCTTTCATCTTCGCTTCAAAGTCTCGTAAGTCCACGCCTTCAGCCTTTAATTTGGCGATTAAGTCAAAATAGAGATCTTCTAAGGCTGCTTCATCATGCGCATCCGCTTTCTTTTTTAAGTCCTCTTCCACTTTAGATAAATGGATTTCCTGATCTTCTAAGACATCATAGAGACGATCATTAAGATCAGCGAGATCATAAGGCACAATGGTTTTAAAGAAACAGGAATAACTGCCGGTATGACAGGCGGCGCCATCCTGTCTGACAATAATTAAGAAAGTATCATTATCACAGTCTAAATACATCCCGACAATATGCTGGAAATGGCCAGACGTTTCCCCTTTATGCCATAACTGCTGACGGGAACGGCTATAGAAACACGTCTGCTTGGTTTCTAACATCTTTTGATAAGCTTCTTCGTTGACATACGCTAACATTAAGACCTGCTTGCTTTCAACATCCTGGACAATGGCTGGGATAAGACCGTTGCCTTTCGCAAAATCTGGTTTGATCATTTTCGATTTCTCCTTACTGGGATGCCCCGCGCTGCGCAGACATCTTTGACTTCATCAACCGTCGCTTCACCAAAATGGAAGAGCGAAGCCGCTAAAGCAGCGTCACAGTTGGTCTTTTCAAAGACTTCCGCCATATCTTCTTTACCGCCGCAGCCGCCGCTGGCAATCACCGGCACATCGACAACATCCATCACGGCATTGAGCATATCGATATCAAAACCATCGCGGGTCCCATCCGCATCCATGCTCGTCAAAAGAATTTCTCCAGCTCCTAAAGCTTCGGCTTTCTTGACCCATTCAATCAGGTCAATGCCCGTATTTTCCCGGCCGCCGGCAATATAGACATCATAACCGGAATGATCTTCACGTGCTTTCGCATCAACAGCTAAGACCACGCACTGGACGCCAAATTCATCAGCCGCCTGTTTGATGAGATCAGGATTTTTAATAGCGGCGCTATTGACGGATACTTTATCAGCCCCCGCCGCTAAGATGGTGCGAAAATCATCTAAGGTGCGGATGCCGCCACCCACGCAAAGCGGAATCGATAATTCCGAAGCAGCGCGCGCAATCAGATCTTTAATAATATCACGATGTTCATACGTCGCCGTAATATCGAGGAAGACGACTTCATCAGCGGACTGACGATCGTATTCTTTGGCGAGTTCAACAGGATCTCCGACATCTTTGAGCCCAACAAAGTTGACCCCTTTCACGACTTTCCCATCTTTGATATCTAAACAAGGAATAATTCTTTTAGCCAACATGCGCAATCACCTCTTTCAGATCCACTTTTCCTTCATAATAAGCTTTTCCAACAATGCAGCCGTAATAACCTAAGTCATTGACTTGATAGATATCCTGCGCATCTTTGACGCCGCCGGATACGACGAAGTTCATGTCGGAATGTTTATGAATATTTTCATACACTTCATAAGATGGACCAGTTAAAGTCCCATCTTTGGAAATATCGGTGCAGACAATCGTTGTCACACCTATCTTTTCTAATTCTTTAATAAAGTCGAGATAATACACCTGACTGTCTTCTAACCAGCCGGAAGTGGAAACATAACCATCTTTAATATCAACCCCTACGACAATGCGGTCAGCGCCGTATCGATCGATGCAGGCTTTAACAAATTCGGGATGATGGAGCGCCACCGTTCCTAAAATAACCCGGTTCACCCCCACTTCATTAAGGTAGAAATTGACTGTTTTATCATCGCGGATACCGCCGCCAAGTTCCATTGGAATGGAGATACTTTCACGAATTTTGCGAATTGTTTCCGCATTGGTGGCCTGAGCGTCTTTAGCCCCGTCTAAATCAACGACGTGGAGATACTTAGCCCCCATCTCTTCAAAACCTTTGGCTAACTCTTCAGGATGCTTGGAATAAACCGTTTTCTTGGCATAATCTCCTTTATAGAGGCGGACCGCTTCGCCACCTTGTAAATCAATCGCAGGAATGACAATCATCGTTCAATCATCTCCTTAAAGGCTTTTAAAATACGGGTTCCCACTTCCCCGCTTTTTTCGGGGTGGAACTGACAGCCAATGACATTATCTTTTGCGACAAGAGCAGGTACTTTCGCATGTCCATACTGCGCATATGCCATTAATTCATCATCTGGACAAACTGCCCCATAAGAGTGGACAAAGTAGACATATTCCCCTTCATCGACATATTTCAATAAGGGATGTTCATGATTGAAGACAAGCTGATTCCAGCCCATATGCGGGAGCTTGGCATCTACTTCCATCAGTTTGACTTCCCCTTTTAAAAAGCCTAAACCTTTCGTTGGAGTCACTTCATAACCCTGTTCAAAGAGGATCTGCATGCCTAAACAGATACCCATCATTGGGGTGCCTTTTTCTTTTGCTTTCGTTAAGGGCTCAATAAGACCCACTTTCTGTAAATTGTCCATCGCAACCGGAAAAGCGCCGACACCTGGTAAAATAATCCCATCGGCACTTAAGAGATCCTGGGGATCTCTGGTCACTTTAACATCCATGCCTTGTCTTTTAAAAGCATTAGTAACACTCGCTAAGTTACCGACATTATAATCTACAATTGCAATCATTACAGGACCCCCTTACTTGATGAGATTTCATCTTTATATTTTTCATCGATCGCCACGGCCTGCTTTAACGCGCGGCCCGTCGCTTTAAACATCGCTTCAATAATATGATGTGTGTTCTTGCCATAATGTTCATTAATATGTAATGTCATTTTGGCATGATCAGATAACGCTCTAAAGAACTCTTCCGTCATCTCTGTTTCATAGTTGCCTAACACTGGCGTATTGAGCGTCGCATGGTAAACCAGATAAGGACGACCGGATAAGTCTAAGTCGACAGTCACTAAAGCTTCATCCATCGGAATCGTGAACGAGCCATAACGGACAATCCCGCGTTTTTCTCCTAACGCCTGAGTCAGGCAGTCGCCTAAGGCAATCCCGATATCTTCAACAGAGTGATGAGAATCGACTTCTAAATCGCCATCACAGTGCACCTTTAGATCAAAGCGGGAATGAAAAGATAGCAGCGTTAACATATGGTCGAGAAAGCCGATGCCGGTTTGAACATCCGCTTTCCCTATGCCATCTAAGTTTAATTCACAGGTAATTTTTGTCTCCTTAGTATGACGAGAAATCGTAGCCTGACGCATATTAATCCTCCTCAAAACGAACTTTGATACTGTTAGCGTGCGCATCTAAACCTTCTAAGTGGGCAAACTTCTGCACATCATCTTTGAAGGCTGCTAAAGCTGCTTTTGGATAGTAGCTGTAAGCTGAATGCTTAACGAAGTCGTAAACGCCTAAAGCACTATAGAATTTCGCAGTCCCGCCAGTTGGTAAGACATGGTTCGTTCCAGACATATAATCACCTAATGGTTCTGGGGAGTATTCTCCTAAGAAGATCGAACCGGCATTTTTAATATATGGCAGCATTTCTAATGGGGAATCTACTAACACTTCTAAGTGTTCTGGCGCTAAGGCATTAGAAACATCAATGGCTTCCATAATATCTTTGACAATGACAGCGCCGCCATAGTTTTCTAAGGAAGACTGAATAATCTCCTGACGTGGTAAAGTGACGATCTGACGTTTTAATTCTTCTTCAACTTTTTCCGCTAAAGCGCGACTTGGCGTAATCAAAGTGGCACTCGCTAACTTATCATGTTCCGCTTGTGACATTAAATCCGCCGCCACATATTTAGGATTAGCATGAGCATCAGCGACGATGAGGATTTCTGATGGTCCCGCGACCATATCGATATCCACAACCCCGTAACATAACTTCTTCGCGGTCGCGACGAAAATATTCCCTGGCCCAACAATCTTATCGGCTTTTTGAATCGTCTTTGTGCCATAAGCCGCCGCCGCTACGCCCTGGGCGCCGCCAACTTTATAAATAGTCGTAATGCCCGCTACTTTCGCGGCTGCTAAAATGACATCAGAGACCTTGCCGTCAGCTTTCACAGGGGTAATAATAAACATATTTTTAACGCCAGCTAACTGGGCGGGAATGGCATTCATCATGACCGTTGATGGATAAGCGGCCGTTCCGCCTGGCACATACAGCGCCACATTTTCAATGCCGCGCACTAATGAGCCTAAGATGACACCGTCATCTTTCACCATTGTCCAGGTCTTTTCAACCTGATTTTTATGATAAACGGTTAACTGCTCTTTGGTACGCTCTAAGATCCGTAAGAAGTCCTCGCCGACACGCGCGCAGGCTTCGTCCACTTCCTGCTTTGTAACTAAGAAATCTTCTGGCTTCGTAATGGTATAACCGTCAAATTTCTGACAGTAATCAATGACCGCCTGATCGCCTTCCTTTTTGATACGATCGACAATGGCGCTAACTGCTTTATTGACTTCATCGGTCACTTCCTGTTTACGGGTATGTAATTTATTTTCCAGTTCGGTTAAGTCACCGGTATAATCTACAATTTTTAACATTTTTCCTGATCCTCCTTTTTGAGTGCATCGACTAATTTAAAGATTTCCTCTTTCTTATATTTCAGAGAGACTTTATTGACCACCATACGGGTAGAAATATCCGCTACCTTTTCAATCACTTCCAGGCCATTGGCTTTTAATGTAGAGCCCGTTTCAACGATATCAACAATCGCATCGCTCAAACCAACAACGGGTCCTAATTCCACCGAACCTTCCAGTTTGATAATTTCCACATCTTCCCGCTTAGAAGCGAAATATTCTTTCGCCACAGTGGTATATTTCGAAGCGATGCGTTTACGACGGTTAAAGGTTTTGGTGCGGTATTCAGGATACGCTGCCACCGCGAAGTAACATTTTCCAATCTCTAAATCTAATAATTCGTAATAGTCATCAAAGTCCGCTTCCATTAAGGTATCTTTGCCGACAAAACCGACATCGACAATGCCATGTTCTAAAAACGTTAAGACATCATTGGCTTTCGCGAAGATCATCGAAATGCCATCTTTGGTTTCAATGAGTAATTCACGATCTTTATGAATAATGGGATCCATATCGAATCCTTTTTCCTTCAACATTTTGACCACTTGTTTTTCAATACGGCCTTTGGTAATGGCAATCTTAATCATCCGCTTCGCCCTCCTTCACATAGGCATTGAGTAAAGTATTGATATGATATGAGAAACCGATCGCTGGGACCTCATTATCAAAATAGCTTAATAACTTATCATAACGGCCGCCGGATAAAATCGGATAAGCGCTATAATAAGAATAGCCTTTAATCATCACGCCCGTATAGTAAGGCTGCGATGGGACCATACATAAATCAAAGATGATATCCTCTTTACACTCAGAGCCTTCATATAAAGCAGCCATGCGATCAATTGCATCCAATAATTCAAAGTCTTTGACATAATCCTTAAAAGCCATCAGTTCTTCATAAGAGCCAAAAGCGGTTGGCAGATTTTCTAATAAGCGACCTAGTGAGCCGGTAATGCCTTTTTCCTTAATGAAACGTTTCATTTCGGATAACTGTTTCTTTTCTAAGATGCCGCTTAAGCGATCATCTTTCACAAGTTCCATTAACCGTAAATAGAATTTGGCAGAGCCTAATTCAATCTTCAAATCCTTTAAGTCTAAGGAAGCCATCGTTTCTTCAATCAGCGATAAACATTCCTGATCACCGGCTTTACCACCTAAACCGATTAACTCGGTGCCGATCTGATAAAGCTCACTGGAACGGCCTTTATGACGTTTAGCTAAACGATAGACTTTCCCAAAGTAACTGTAGCGTTTGACTTCATTGGTTCGTTCATTGTTGTAAATGCGGGCAATCGGCAAGGTAAAGTCTGTTCGCAAGGCAATGCGCTTGCCATCACTGTTGACAAACTGAAACATTGAATCTTCCGCCTGATCACGGATGCTGGCATAGAAATCGACATATTCAAATGTCGGCAGCATCAGTTCTTCATAGTTATGTGCATCGAAGATCTTCCGTAAGGATCCTTCGATTAATCGTAATTTTCTGGCATCTAAAGAAATGGCATCGCCGCTTTCTTCAGGAATCAGATATTTAAATTCTTCCATAGCTCCTCCTACAAAAAAAGCGAGTCCTAATGACCCGCGCTTCAAACAAATCATTAGATACACCCGAATATGCATAAAATGGGCTGTATCATGAAGATATAACCCTAAGTGTGTCTATGATGATGGTGGCGTAATGAATCCCCTAAAAATAATGCAGTTGTATTTGTCTTTTTCATAACTACCACCTCGTTTTTTCTATAATACCATAAAAAGTATAAAAAACAAACATTTTCTTGATATTTTTAAGTTAAGCTCATATAAAACATATTCAATAGCGGCATCGTAATAATACACAAAAGCAGCGATAAAACATTGATGACGCTCGCTTCAAACGGCTGATGATCATAAATCTGGGCAAACTGGGTCACGGTCGAAGCCGCAGGCGCACTCGCCGCAAGTAGTGAAATCATTAAAATAGACCGGGCATTAGGCAAAACCTTATAAAGACCGCTGATAATAAAGATCAGGGCGACCATAAACGGTAAGACAATCAGCCGTAAAAAAACAACTAAATAAGCCCGTTTATTATGAACAACCTTTTTAAGATCAATGCCGGCTAAAAGCATTCCTGCCACAAACATGCATAATGGGCCCATCAGATTGGTCATTGAGGTGAACGCACTGGTGATTAACACCGGCAAACGAATTTGTAAGATAAAAAGCAGTAAGCCTACGCCGATGGCGATCATATTAATATTCGAAAGAATAGCTTTGAGATCAAAGTCCTGCTTTTGACTAATAAGCGACTTACAGTGGGTCCAGATTAACACAATCTGAACGATCATATAAGCGGAGCAATAGAAGACCATCTTTTGATTCATAATGAGAATCACTAATGGAATAATCAAATTCCCACAATTGGAATAGATCAGTGACGCCTTCTCAATCGGTGAGAAATGAAAAATCCTGCCTAATAGCGCTGTCATCGCCATAAATAATATATGAATGCCGATCGCGACGAAGATCGCTAGTAAAAAGCCTTTGACTTTATTTTCACTGATAGTTAACTGGAAGGCATTAATGATTGCACAAGGACCAGAAACGTATAATACAATGCGCGATAACGCATTACAGTCGCGCAGACTTAAAACACTTTTGCGCACTAAAAGAAAGCCAACGAAGATCATCACAAACATCGCACCGATCTGCGTCGCTAAAGATAAAGATAATGCCACAATGACCACCTCACCCCTCTATTATAAAACGTGACAGTTTTGAGACTGTCTATTTTACGAAAAAGAAAAAAATGGGTTGACCCATTTTATTTCTTGTGTTTGCCATGACGTTTTTCACTGCGTTTCATGCTTTTGAAACGTTTTAAATCCGTGGTGAACCCTTCCGGATCAAAGACATAAACATTAATCTTTTTTTCTTTAGCGCTTTTTGGTGTGATCGTGACTTTATGCTTTCCCTTCACTTCCACGCGTGAGATTTCATGATAAGCGATCTCTTTGGTCCACATCATAATGCCATACCATTTATAATACGTTAAGGTGTCTTCACTTAAGATATTATTATAACTCATGGAGATCGCAAACATACAGGCAGCCGCGATAATAAAGCCCATCACCATATAACCATAAGAATGCTGGATTCCTAAAAAGAAGGAAAGAGCCACCATAATAACAGTAAAGATGGACATTTCTACCACGCAGCGAAATTCTTTATATTTTTTCATTATTCCAACGTTCCTTTCACATAGTGCAAATTATATCATAATTAAGGGAAAAACATAGATGAGAAAGGTAACTTTCAAAAAATGTAACGGTTTTCACCCATTTGACAAGGGCCCCTGCTTTGGTTAAAATGCAGTGCTATAGGAGGAAAAATCATGGAAAATTTACGTAAGTACCTGGCTGAATGTATCGGGACGTTCTTTCTCGTCTTTGTCGGAACAACCACAGCAGTTATTTTCAACCCGAAAGCGGGTATTCCATCAATCGTCGGCATCGCATTAGCCTTCGGTTTAGCGTTAATGATGGTTTACTACACTTTTGGACGATTCTCAGGAGGACATGTCAATCCTGCCGTATCACTCGCCAAATTCTTTGATAATCAGTTAGATTTACCTGAACTGATCGGTTATATCATCGCTCAGATCGTTGGCGCGATTCTTGGTTCACTGGCTTTATTTGTTATTTTAAAGAATATTCCAAATGTCCAGATCAGCGTCTATGGCTTAGGCGCGAATGGTTTTGGTTCGCAGTCAAGCACAAACTTCACCTTAACTGGTGCGCTCTTTACTGAAATCATTTTAACTGCGATGTTTGTCTTAGTTGTCTTAGGTGTGACTTCAAAAAGCGAATACAGCGGCATTGGCGGCTTCGTCATTGGATTAGCCTTAACAGTTGTACACTTAATTGGCATCCCATTAACGGGTACATCAGTTAACCCAGCCCGTTCTTTAGCCCCAGCTTTAGTTTTAGCGATCTCCACTGGTAAGACAGTTGCGTTATCTCAGGTTTGGGTTTTCATCGTCGCGCCATTAATTGGTGCGCTATTAGCGACGATTATCTGGAAAGCTTTCAACTTAGATAAATAGAATGCATGACAATTGCGAAAAACGCAATTGTCTTTTTTTATTTATCGAAATATGCTTTTCGATATTTGGTTTTACCCAACATTTTAGATATTATTTATAACTTTGATAATTTATTATCATTTTCTTTATTTCTCGAAATGTAAGCCCTATAATAGGATGTACTAGGAGGAAAGAATATGGATTACACACAAAGAGTCATTGAAGATTTAAGAAAGAAATATCCAGATCAGCCAGAATTCCTGGAAACAATTACCAACGTTCTGACATCTCTGGAACCGATGATTAAGGCCCACCCAGAATGGGAAGACAAGGCGGTCTTAGAAAGATTAACAGAACCTGAAAGAACCTTACAGTTCAAAGTCCCATGGACTGATGATAACGGCAAAGTGCATGTCAATATTGGTTACCGTGTTCAGTTCAATAGTGCTATTGGCCCATACAAAGGTGGTTTAAGATTCCATCCTTCGGTAAAATTAGGGACGATTAAATTCTTAGGATTTGAACAGATCTTTAAAAACTCCCTGACCACTTTACCAATTGGTGGCGGTAAAGGGGGATCAGATTTCGACCCACAGGGTAAATCAGATGCCGAAGTCATGAGATTCTGTCAGTCCTTTATGACGGAATTATATCGTCACATCGGACCAAATGTCGATGTACCAGCCGGTGATATCGGTGTTGGCGGACGCGAAATCGGCTATTTATTTGGTCAGTATAAACGTATTAAAGACGCTTATGAAAATGGTGTTTTAACGGGTAAAGGTTTAGCTTTCGGCGGTTCGCTGATCCGTCCTGAAGCAACTGGTTACGGCGCTGTTTACTACGCAAAAGAAGTTTTAAAACATTTTAATGAAACCTTAGAAGGCAAAACAATTGTCATGTCTGGTTATGGTAACGTTGCTTGGGGGATTGCGAAGAAAGCAACGGAATACGGCGCTAAAGTAGTGACGATCTCTGGTCGTGATGGCTATGTCTATGACAAAGACGGTATCAATACCGAAGAAAAATTCAACTTCTTATTAGACATCCGTGCGAAAAATGATGTCAAATTAAAAGACTACGCAGAAAAATTCGGAGCTGAATTCCATGCCCATGAAAAACCATGGGGTAAAGTAAAAGCTGATTTAGCATTCCCAGCTGCAACGCAGAACGAAATTGATGAAAATGATGCCAAAGCATTAGTTGAATCAGGTGTTAAATATGTCTTTGAAGGTGCCAATATGCCAACGACTCCAGAAGGTATTGCCTACTTCAAAGCCCACAATGTCATCTTAGGCCCAGCTAAAGCTTGCAACGCTGGCGGGGTTGCCGTTTCTGCATTAGAAATGAGCCAGAACTCACAGCGTTATAGCTGGAGCGCTGAAGAAGTAGATGAAAAACTTCATAACATTATGATTTCCATTGTAAACAACTCTGTCGCTGCCGCTGAAAAATATGGCTTAGGCTATGACTTAGTTGCTGGTGCTAACTTAGCGGGTGCTGAAAAAGTTATTGAAGCGATGTTAGCTCAGGGTGATTATTAATCAATTGAAAACAGGATCTCCGCGATCCTGTTTTTTTTGCGTGTAAAAGAAAAGAAGGGTTGCCCCTTCCCTCTTATTCTGAATCATCACCAGATAATTTCTTTAATTCATTTTCGCCAGTTAAGTATTTCAGGATCGCAATAGCGGCATCTTTCGGACCGGTATGTTCATTCCCCTTAATACCTAAACGAGTATGTAACTGACCGACTTTCACACCCTGCGCAAACATCTTATCGAAGTAGCTGCGTAAGATTGGTTCGGTCTGTTCCTGACGCTGAACAGGACCAAATGGGTTGGCAAAGTAAGAACCTACTAAACCATATTCCGTCGTTGTCCCTTTCGCCATACGCTGACCAGCACGGAAGACTTTTAACGCTTCTTCTTCATTATCGAAGAATTCTAGTGGTTCCCCTTCGGCATCATAGTTATTTGCATACAAGAAGAGATCCACATGATGGGAAGCGACCACATCTTCCCAGTCAGTAATAGGAATAACCACGCGGGCATTCTTCTGATCTGGGTTCAAGAAAACAGAACGGTCTAATTCCTTGAAGGAATAACCAGCATCTAAGTCATCGAGTCGCACAAAGGCGCCGACTTCAGTCCCTGAAGAGACAACTTTACCGTTATCATCAATATGTAAGAGACCCATATCATCATAGACGGTCATAACATCTTCAATATAAGCAGCCCCTAAGCCTTTGATCTGTTCGATTGTTTCGGATTTACCAGCGCCGCTATCGCCCATAACGACGATATTTTTTACGGTATCATCATGGAGTTTCATGCGCACCATCGCGCCATGGATTGGCAGATTGCCATGATTTAACTGATAAACATTGTGCAGCGTCAAGCACATTTTCTTCATATAACCAAAGTAATCGAAGTAATCATTAGCGGATAATAAAGCCACTAACATATTATTCTTATCATCCTGGTAGAAAGCCTGGTTCATTTCTCCATCTTCATAACCATAGACATAAACTAAGTCTGGTTTACGGCCGCGGTATTCATTTTCATTCGCTAATTCAAATAAGTTACATAACGCAACCCCCTGCGCCATGAATTTCACATTGAAGTAAACGAAAGCTAATAATGAGCCGATTTTAGCGGGATAACAGAACCACTGTTCAGGATCAAATTTATGATCTTCGATTGGGTTGTAGTTGATTTCTGGGAAGACCCCATCACGTTTATTACGTTTAGAGTAAGCAATGAATGGTGGATGGATAATGACTTCTTCGATGAATGGAATATCATCTAAACATCTGTATTCGTAAGGAAGATTTGTGCGGAAGTTGGTTAAAACTAAACCCGCATTTACCCCAGCGGTAATCTGACGATAGACGTTATTCTTATTGCCTAAGGCTGTTTCTTCAATAGAACGATACGTCTTTAAGACTAATTCTTCAAAAGCTGCCTGGGCACTGGTGAAGTGCACATTCTGGAAGCCGCCGCTCTGTTCACGGTTTAAGACAACGGCATAACGCTGCAGTTTACGCCAGAACGTATAAAGATTTTCGACAAATCTCTTAAACATCTTTGGCTGATCAAAGTATTTGGCATAAGGACTGCCGCTTTTAATAATCATGTTGTCCGTCATCACTAAAAGTAAACGTAAGGTATACTGTAAGTCATGGGTTAACGAAACATCATCATCATTTCTTTCATGAAAATACTGATAAAGAGTCGTGTCGCGACGGGCATTGTCTTTCACAAACTTCGCTAATACTTTACCGAAAGAATCACTTTCAATCAGTTCGCATCTGCTCTGACAGTATTCTTCAGAGAAATTCATAATCGCATTACCGCGTGTAATTTTAAATTTATAGGCCATTTTTTCCTCTCCTCTCCTACCTGTGACACTATAGTAGCACGTGTTTTCATGTAATGCAAAAACATTTTTTCGTGATAGCGCTTGTAATGATAATTCTTTTTAGTATTTTTGAAAATAAGAAAGATCAATTTATGATAATGACACGATTTTTATCAAAAAGAAAAGATCTTCTTTTTTTAGAAGACCTTGAAAAAGACTTTCCCGACAATCCCGGTTTTAAAATCGATCGCCCCAATCTCACGGGAATCGGCGGAGTTGTTGCGGTTATCACCCATACAGAAGAGGCAGTCCTGTTTGACGGTTACTTTCCAGTCATCATCATACATCTCTTCTTTAATATAAGGTTCATCAAGTTTTTTGTTGTTGCGATAGAGGGCACCATTCTTGCAGGCAATGACATCGCCGCCTTTGCCAATAACACGTTTGATGATCTGTTCTTCCCCATCACCAAAGTCCGCTTTCGCCACCACAACATCACCATATTTGACATCTTTGTAGTTATAGAAACGTTTATCGACTAAGACGATATTGCCATTTTTATAAGTCGGATTCATTGAATCCCCCACGACTCTAGAGATCTGAACGAAATAGAGCACTGCATAGGTTAGCACAACGGTCACTAAAATGACTTTAATATATTCGATAATTGTATTTTTCATTGACGCTTGTTTTTCATTATTTTCCATATTTTTCACCTGTTGCCATTATAATACAAATTTTCCACAATAACACCTAATATTTAAAAAACATATGATTTGTGCTATCCTAGGAAGGAAAGGAAGATCTTATGAAAACAAAAAAGTACATCCTCATCCTGTGTGCAGTCTTTATGCTTTTTGGCTGCGACGCCAAAAAAGTGCACAATCCAACATTACGCATTGTCTATGGCATGAAAACCAAACAGTTATTATCTATTAAAAAACATTATGATGTGATGGTCATCAACGCCGCGAAAGTCTCACGTCAGGATCTCACGCAGCTTCATAAAAAAGCCAAATATATTTATAGTTACCTTGATATTGCAGCCTTAAATCCAAAAAGTCCCGCTTTTAAAAAGCTTAAAAGCTTAAAACTGATGCCAACCGTATCCGGGAAAAAGTATTATATGAATGTCGCGGATAAGAAGTGGCAAAATTATCTTACTAAAACGGTTAAAAGCTATGAAGAAAAAGGGATTGATGGGTATTTCATCGATCATAGCGATCTCTATGAAAAGCATCAAAATAATACCATTTATGCGGGCTTAAAGACCATTTTATCGTCTTTAAAAAAGACCAAGAGTCCCCTCATTCTCAATAATGCCCAAGCGCTTGTTGAAAAAGATCCTAAGATTTTAAAGGGCATTGCCATGATCAGTCAGGAAGATGTCTTTACCTACTGGAATCATCAGACAAACAAACGTGAAGATGTGCCAGAAAAAGAAAGTTTGAAAAAGAAAAACTACCTCAAAAAGATGGCCGCCATGCATAAACATGTCTATGTCATTGATTTTACTAAAAAATCAGACTGGCAGGCAGTCATCAAGGCTTATGACAAGAAATATGGCTATAGCACCCTCTTCCCATTAAAAACCAATTATTCCAAATAAAAAACGCCTATTGGGCGTTTTTCTTTTGGTAAGTTTGAATAAGTGTTTGGACATGCGCGTCAATAGAGGCAATAATACGTTTAAAGGTCTCATCATCATGACCGCTGGGATCTTCTAAGCCCCAGTCCTCATCGAAATCACGACCAATAAACGGGCAGGTCACACCGCATCCCATCGAAATTGCTACATCGATAGTCGGCAGCTCGGCAATCGTTTTTGAATACTGCGTCTTTTCCATATCGATCCCATAGAGCTCTTTCATTAAGCGCACAGCGTCCTGATTGATCTGCCTTTGCGGCTGTGAGCCGGCAGAATAAAAATGCAAGCCGATAGGATGATAATAATGAGCTAAAGCTTCCGCAATCTGCGAGCGACAGGCATTATGCGTGCAGATAAAGGCAATATTCATTCTAAAAGGACTCCTTAATCAGCTTTTCCACATCTTTGCGTTTAAGTACGCGGCCGCTCGCGGCGACTTGCCCATTAATAACTAAGGCCGGCGTACTCATTACCCCATAACTCATAATCTTTTCTAAATCATCCACATAACTCACTTCTGCGTCGCAGCCTAAGCTTTCTACCGCTTCCTTAGTATGCGTCAAAAGTGCTTTACAGTTACGACAGCCAGTTCCTAATACTTCAATTTTTAACATTTCTTTTCCTTCCT
>AUXO011726508.1_pt1 | contig 20249 bp, 16 predicted proteins | sample 768731 | NCBI WGS metagenome assembly AUXO01 (sample SAMN02715735, study PRJNA202380) | gut metagenome | biome: sheep rumen | host: Ovis aries | place: New Zealand: Palmerston North
ATTTGGACGAACTTTGGAATTTTAATGTTTCAAATGTTTTTTCAAAAGGTCTTTTACCATATATAGATTACAACACATTAGTCACACCACTTTTACAAATGTTAGCAGGGATAGTATTAAAGATATTTCCGAATGAATTAATAACTATGAGAATTTTAGCAGTATTGTTAATTAGTAGCATATTGTTTCTAATTTATAAGATTTTAGATATTTTAAATGTACATAGTACAGTAAAAATTTTTTCATTAATAGGAATAATATTTTTGGAATATAAGTATTTTTGCATAGATTATAATTTTTTTGCATTATTTTTAACATTAATTATAGTACTGTTAGAAATAAAGAATGAAAACAATAAAGATTATAAGTATAATATTTTAATTGGCATTTTAGCAGGTTTAGTTTGTATGACAAAGCAGACTATAGGAATGCTAGTTGCTACATCTACAATTGGATATATGGTTGTATTTTTATTAATTGATAAGTTTAAATATAAAAAAGATGTAAAAGAACAATTAAAAAACATTTTATTTAGAATATTAGGAGTATTAATACCTGTATGTGTATTTCTAATATACTTAATTTGTACAAGTTCATTTAATGCTTTTATTGATTATGCAATATTGGGAATAAAAACTTTTAGCAATAAAGTTGATTATAAGTATTTAGTAGAGAGCCAAAACTTAATAATTAAATTATTATCTATATTGACACCAATATCTTTTTTTATTAACTTTATCATTTCACTAAAGGAAAAAGATAGAAAAATGTTTATTATTAATTGTTTGGCAATATCAATGTTTGTTGTAACTTTTCCAATATCAGATAATATTCATTTCCTTATAGGTTCTACGACAGCATTTATAACTATTACATATAATATGAACAATATTATAAAGAAAATTTTAAAGAATAAGAATATATTATTTATTAAGTTATTCATCGAGAATTTTTCAATATGCATACTTGTAACAATATTTATAAGTGGAGTATATGTAAATTATGCTAATATAAAAAATACTGAATATTATAGTAAATTAAAACATTATAAATTTATTCCAATATCTGAATCATTTGAGACAGAAATTAAAAAAGTAGAAAAATATATAGAAGAATCAGATAAAAAAGTATATATATTAAACTTTGATGCAGCAATTTATATGATTCCAATTGATAGATATAACAAAGATTATGATATGTTTATGAAAGGAAACTTTGGAGCCAAAGGTGAACAAGGGATAATTGAGAAAATAAAAAAAGAAGATGCCAAATATTTAATTGTAAAAGATGGTATAAGAAGAAATTGGCAAAATCCTGAAGAAGTACGAAAATATATAAAAGAAAATATGAAATATAAAGAGAGTATAGCTAATTATGATGTATATGAAAATTATTAAAAAAATACTAGGAGACAATATGAATAAAAGAATAGTAATCAGTATTTTAATAGCAATTATTTTGGAATTAACATTATTTAATATAAAATCTTATAGGATTCTTTCAAATAAAGATGAGTTAAATTATTCATTTGATAAAGTGCAGGAAAAAATTGAAATTAATGATATTAATGATGAAGTAAAAACTGTATTTATTGATATAGAGAAAATAAAAGATAAAACTGTAGACTATACAATTAATTATAGTGATGAAACAACTATAGATAGATCTTTGTGTACAAAGACTTATTATGATGGTAATGAAAATACTAAATATACAACAGTTTTTTTATCTGGTAAAACAAAAAATATTACAATTACATTTGATGGAATTCAAGATAGCAATGTAAAAGTTAAATTAAATACACATATCCCTTTTAAATTTAACTTTTTTAGAGTTGCTTTAATTGTGTTTTTTATTGTATTGATAAATTCTTATAAAAATAATGCTTTTTGGAAAGAAAAATTTGATGAGAAAAATTTAAAACAAGTTAGTGTATTTAGGTCTATTCTTATGTTTGCAATATTTGCGATGTTTGTAATAAATATTCTTAATCAATATAATTATAGTGATTTATATAATGTGAAATTTGTAAATGCAATAGAACAAGGTAGTATTAGTCTATTAGAAAAACCAAGTGAAAGGTTATTATCACTTAACAATCCGTATGATCCAATTGAAAGGGAAGGATTAGAAAGAGGTACAGATTATCTATGGGATGTTGCACTTTATAATGGAAAGTTTTATCTTTATTTTGGAATTTTGCCAGCATTGTTATTATTTGTGCCATTTCATATGATAACGTCACTGTATTTATCAAATTCAATAGGCTTAATGATATTTAGTTGTTTAGCAATGATAATGATGGCATTGAATTTAAAATTGTTATATAAAAAATGGTTTAGTAACCTTCCATTTAAAATATTAGCTTTAACGGAAATAATAGTACTTTTTGGCACTACAATAATATGGTTAAATGTTATTCCTAATTTTTATGAAGTAGTAACCTGTGCTGGATTATATTTCGTTTTGCAAGGTTTATATTTAATATACTCTTCTGATTTAAAAGAAAAACTCTCTTATAAAAGGTTAGTATTAGGGTGTTTATGTATGGGACTTGCGGTAGCATGCAGACCTACAGAATTAATAAATTCAATATTAATAATACCGTTTTTAATAAAAAATTTTAAACAATGTAAAAATATTAAATTTTTATTATCAATAATTTTACCTTATGCGATAGTAGGAAGCTTAATAATGTGTTATAATTACATTCGATTTAATAATATTTTTGATTTTGGTACAAGTTATCAATTAACTGTAAATGATATGAGAAATTTAAAAGGTAGGCTTTCAATTTTACCACAAGGAATAATATGTTCTTTATTTAATATTCCGACATTTATTCCTAAATTTCCATTTATAGAATCAAACAATAATGTGTTAGATGTTTTTGCATATTTGTATACAGAAAAGATGTATGGAGGAGTGTTTATTTTTTCACCAATTGCTTTTATGTGTTTTAAATTATATAGTTTTTATAAAAGTGAAAAAAATAAAGAAATAAAGATAGGTTTAACTTGTATGCTAATTACTGCAATAATAATGACAGTAGTAGTTGTAACAAATGGTGGAATAAACCAAAGATATTTATTAGATTTTAGCTGGTTATACGTTTTGGCTGGAATAATTATATTTTTTAGCTGTTATGAAAAATTAGGTGAAGAATCAAAAAATATTTTTGAAAAAATATTAATAATTATTACACTATATACTTTAATAATTAATTTATTAAATGGAGTTGGAGCAAAAAAAGATATATTTGGAATAGAAAAAAAAGTGCCAGAAGCATTTTATAAAATGGAATATTTTATAACTTTTTGGAAATAGTGGAGGAAAAAATGAAGAAAACAAAAGTAGTAGTTATAGGAGCAGGTCCAGCTGGGTTGACAGCTGCTGACAAATTGTTGGAAGATAAAGAAAAATACGATGTATTAGTTTTAGAAGAAAGTCAAAATATAGGTGGAATTTCACAAACTGTAAAGTATAAAGAAAACAGAATGGATATAGGTGGACATAGATTCTTTTCAAAAGATGAACGAGTAATGAAATATTGGGAAGAACTTATGCCAATTCAAGGTGAAAATTCATTTGATGATGAAGAATTAGGAAGAAAAAAACAATTAAATAAAGGTGGCCCAAATCCAAATAAAGAAAATGAAGTTATGCTTGTTCGTACAAGGGTTTCAAGAATATATTTTATAAAAAAATTTTTTGATTATCCAGTTTCATTAAAATGGGAAACAATAAAAAACATGGGATTCTTTAGAACTTTAAAAGTAGGTTTTAGCTATTTAAAAGCAATATGTTTTAAGAAAAAAGAGGAATCTCTTGAAGATTTTTATATAAATAGATTTGGAAAACAATTATATAATATGTTTTTTAAAAATTATACAGAAAGATTATGGGGAAGAAAAGCAAGTCAAATTTCTCCAGATTGGGGAGCTCAACGTGTAAAAGGTGTATCTATTAAAGCAATTTTAAAAGATATGTTTAATAAATTAACAGGAAAGAAAAATAGTAAAAATACTGAAACATCTTTAATAGAACAATTTTGGTATCCTAAATATGGTCCAGGACAATTATGGGAGACATTAGCCAAAAGAGTAGAAAACAAAGGTGGAGAAATAAGAAAAGGTTATAAAGTTGTAAATATAAATATAAAAAATGACAAAATAGAATATGTTGAATGTGAAGTAAATGGAAAGATAGAAAAAATAGAAGGAGATATATTTATATCTACAATGCCAGTAAAAGATTTGGTAAGCGGATTTAAAGGCGATAATGTACCAGATAAAATGTTAGAAATAGCAAAGGGATTACCTTATAGAGATTTTATAACAGTAGGTTTATTACTAAAAAGATTAAATTTAAAGAATAAAACTAATATAAAAACACTTGGAGATATAGTTCCAGATTGTTGGATTTATGTCCATGAACCAGAAGCTAAATTGTTAAGAATACAAATATTTAATAACTGGTCTCCATATATGGTTAAAGATGCAAAAAACAATGTATGGGTTGGACTAGAATATACATGTGAAGAAAATGATACATATTGGAATATGTCAGATGAAGATTTTATAAATATGGCTGCTGAAGAATTAATAAAGATGGGAATAATTGAAAGAAGCGATATTATAGATTCACATAGAGAAAAAATAAAAAAAGCATACCCAGCGTATTTTGATACTTATGCAGAAATGGATACATTAATAGATTATTTAGATAAATTCAAAAATTTATATTGTATAGGAAGAAATGGTCAACATAGATATAATAATATGGATCATTCAATGGTAACTGCTTTTGAGGCTGTAAAAAATATAAAAGAAAATGTTTTAGATAAATCAAATATTTGGAATGTGAATACAGAAAGGGAATACCATGAAACAAAAAAAGTATAATATTATAATTATAGGAATAATTGTATTAGCAATAATTGTAAGATTAATTTATGTAATTAAAACACCATATACAGAAAAACAACATGATGTTGAACCTAATGGAAATGGATTAAGTTATATTTTTTCAATTGCAGATGACGGAAAATTACCAGAAAGTAATAGAGGACAATACTATCATCCACCTTTACATCAAATTATTTGCGCTGGTTGGGTAAAAGTAATTGGTATATTTAATGGTGATAAGATATTTTTATGTGAAAGTTTGCAATTTGTAACTTTAATATATTCAATGTTGATTATATTAGTAATGAATATGATATTTAAAGAGTTTAACTTTAGTAACAAAATAAAAATTATTTTAAATATGATATTAGCTTTTAATCCATTATTAATAATATTATCAGGAACTATAAATAACGATGAATTATGCGTTTTATTAGTGTTAGTTGCTATTTTATTTTTAATAAAATGGTATAAGTCTGATTCATTAAAAGATTTCATTATACTGGCTATATCTACTGGGGCAAGTGTTATGACCAAAACATCGGGTGCACTTGTTGCATTTCCTATAGTATACTTATTTTTGAAAAAGCTATTTGAAGAATTAAATGAGTCAAAAAATACATTAATTATTATAAAGAAAAATTTATGTTTATACATTCTTTTTGGTTGTATTGCATTGCCAATAGGACTTTGGTATCCAATAAGAAATAATATTCTATTTGGACAACCTCTTTTATATGTAATGGATCCACATAATGCTGATTTATATGTTGGAAATTATAGCTTTTTACAAAGATTTTTACCATTTTCAAGTGAAATAGGTGCTATGTATTGTGATCCTTGGACACATTATAATATTCCAATATATTTATTAAAATGTTCATTATACGGAGAGTATTCGTGGAAAATAGGTGGAATTTATAATGCTATGTATTATAGTACTATTATTGTAAATTTTCTTTTTACACTATATATTTTATATTGCATTATTAAGAACAGTATAATAAAAGTTGAAGAAAATAAAGAATTAAAAATATCTTTAGTAGTATTATTGTTAATTAATTTATTTAGTTATATATCTATAAATATTGAACTTCCATATGGATGCACAATGGACTTTAGATATATAATTCCAATATTATTTGTTGGAATATTATTTATCGGATTTGAATTTAAAAATATAGAAAAACGTAAATATGAAAATATAGTTTACTATATTATAGGGGGATTAACTTCTATAATGTTAGTATTTTCAAATATTATTATTTTAAGTTAAGAAGGGATAAAATGAAATTATTATTACATGCTTGTTGTGCACCATGTAGTGTATATTGCGTAGAAACGTTAAGAAAAGAAGGAATAGAGCCAACAATGTTTTGGTATAATCCAAATATTCATCCATATAAAGAATATGAAGCTAGAAGAGAGTGTTTTAAAGAATACACAAAAATGATGAATTTAGAAACAATTATCGAAGACGAATATGGTTTAGATGATTTTTGCAAAAATGTAGCAAATTCATTAGATACAAGATGTGTTGATTACTGTTATCCTGTTAGATTAAGAAAAACATTTCAATATGCTAAAGAAAATGGATATGATACAGTATCAACAACACTTTTATATAGCATTTATCAAAAACATGATTTTATTAAACGTTATTGTGAAAAACTATCAAAAGAATTTGGAATAGAATTTTTGTATAGAGATTTTAGAATAGGCTTTTGGGAAGGACATGAAAAAGCTAAAGAATTAGAATTATATATGCAAAAGTACTGTGGGTGTGTTTTTTCAGAGGAAGATAGATATGTAAAAAAGAAAAAAGATGCATTGAGTTTACCAGAAGGATTTGAGTGGAGAAGAAGATAATTGTAATATTGAAAGGAAGAAAAACATGAAATTGCAAACATTCTACAATGCTTTCATCAATGATTGCTGGTTATTATTTAAGATATCAGCAAAAGAAAGATAAAGATATATTTAATTCGTTATAATTATGAGATAATATTGGGAGGATAAAATGAGAAAATGTAATAGAGAGTTTTTTTTAAGAAATGATATAAATCCAGAAGAAGTAAGTAAAAAAGTTGATTGTGTAATGCAGTCTTTAGAGAGGATAAATCCTATAGTTTCTGAATATGGCTTTTTTAAAGATAAAGGAGAAGGACAAGTGTCTGTAGTTGATATTGTTGGAGTTTTTTCAGATACTAGAAGAAATTATGGAAAAACTATTTTTGAAACAATGGATGATTTTTTTGATAGTAAAGGAGATGGCTACCATTCTAGAAGTGTAGGTATGTTAGAATATAATAAAGACAATGTTATAGAAGGATTAAAATCTAGTTTTAGAATTGAGCCTATAACTGTATGCCAAACAGGAGAAAAACAACAGTATACGATATATACAAATGGATTACATAGATTTACTGTATTAAAAGCTTTGTGTTTAAAGGAATTAGCGGATGCAAATGGTGATGAACAAAAAATTGAAAAAATAAGAAATAAATATACTATTCCAGCAGATATTACAGAAGTAGATTTAGAACAAACATATTGTAAGTATTTATTAATGGAAACTATCTGTGACAGAGATATAAAAAGAATAAAAAGTAACTATGATGAAAAATATAGACCTACTGGAAAAGTAGAATTAATTACTTTTTCAAATGAAAAGAGAATAGTTGATACAGAAGAATTATTACAATTAACTAGGACAAAACTAGAAAAGCAGAAACAAGAAGAAGGAATTCCTTATATTGTACGATATAATATGGACTTTTATCAAAGTTTTAGAGAATTTATGAATAATAATTTTGGAGATATATTAGAACAACAAAACAAACTTGAAGGAGGCGAAAAAACTATATGATCAAGTTAATAGAAGATGAGGGAGTTGTAAAAGAAAAATTTCCAGAAGGAGAGTATTGCTACAAATTTTTAAAAGATGATGAAATGATAGGTGTTGCCTCTATAAATAAAGACAATGAAGATAAAGTTTATATTTTTATAAAAAAAGAATTAAGAGGTAATGGATATGGAAAAATTCTTTTTTCAGAAGTAATAAAAGAATTGAAGAATAAAGGCTATAGTGAAGTAATTATTAGATTTGAAAAAGATAATATTCAAATGTTAAAAATAATAAACCACAATGGGGGAAAACATCTTTCAACAGATAATAAAATTATGAGATATGTTGTGCCTATATTATAAGATAAAGGAAGAGAAAAGATGAAAAATAAATCAAAAAATATAATAAAAATTTTTATAGGAGTATTGATATTTTTAATAGTATCAATAATATCAGTAATTGTTTACGACAGAGCAACAGTAAATAATGAGTATAGTATTAATCAAAAAAATTTAGATATACCTGTTTTTGTGTATCATAATATAGTATCAGATGATTCAGAAATACAATATGATTATATGCAAACATCAAAAGATACATTTGAAAAACAAGTAAAAGGATTAAAAGATATAGGATATGATTTTATAACATATGAAAAATTACAACAATATAAAAATAATAAAATTAAAGTAAAGAAAAAGTCATGTATTATAACTTTTGATGATGGATATCAAGGAGTATATGAAAATGCATATCCAATAGCTAAAAAATACAATATACCTTTTACAATGTTTGTAGTAACAGATAGTGTAGATAATAGTGGGCGTATTACATGGGATGAAGCTAAAGAAATGCAAGAAAGTGGGTTAGTTACAATTGCTTCACACAGTATGGAACATTCTGACTTTTCAAAAATGACAGAAGAAGAAGCTGTAAAAGATGTTAATAAATCTTATTCAATTATTGAAGAAAAATTGGGAAATCAACCAGTAAAAATATTTACTTATCCATATGGATTATATACAGAAGAACAGTTAAAAGCACTAGAAGAAGAGGGATATGTACAAAATCTCACGGATAATAAAATTAATAAGAGTAAAAGTTTAAATTTATACGGATTGCACAGATGCTATCCATTAAGTGATTCTATATATAAAATGGTACTAAAAATCCATTATAGAAGTATAAGATATAATTAATTAGAGAGGTGAATTGTATGGATTTTTCAAATATAGAATTAAACTACTCAAACATTATTTTTGAAAAAATAAAAAATGAATTAAAATCAGAAATAAACGATAATAAATCAATTCTATTGAAAGCTAATAATATAGATTTAGGAGTCATAAAGAAACATATAAATTTAGAAAGAATAACTGAAATTATAGATTCCTATAGTTTAGAAGAAGAAAATAAAAAGATAACTAATACGATTGCGGTTGTTTATAATGGTAATCCATATGTAACTATTAATTTATGTATGCAAGCCATAAGCAGTAAAAATAAAGTTATTTTATTTTATGATGATTTTATGCTAGGAGTAAATAGTGTTTTAATAGCTATTATACAAAAAGTATTAAAAGAATATAAATTGAATGATTTAGTACTTGCAAAAGAATTATCTAAAAACATTAATTTTGAAAAATTGGCTAGTCAAATATTAAAAATTGTAGTAATTGGAAAAACCAATTTTTATGAAAGACTTAAAATAGAGAATAAAGTTTTCTTCCCATCAAACAATAGTGTATTATACTGTGATAATGATAAATTTGAAGAAATAAAAAATGCAATATATGAATATTCTATGGGAACTCAAGAAGAATTAGAAATAGTAAAAGATGAAAATTTAGAAAGTTTAATTAAAACAATTAATCAAGATGAATATTCGAATATAGTAATAGTATTAAGTGAAAATAGTATGACTCAAGATTTATTTGAAAAAAATATACTTAATAAAAAAGTATATATAAATAAAAATCCTTTTAAAGATGAAAAAATAAAAGTATATAATTATTTATAAAGAAAAGAGGTCGTAAAAATGGCAAAAAATAAATATAGTATTAAAGATATATTAGATAATGTTGGTGTATTATATCCTTTTGAGCACATAAGTTCAATTTGTAAATATAATGCTGATGAAAAATCAATTACTCAATTTATAGAAGAAATGCATAATATAATAAATACATATGGAAATTATGGCTATAAAATAAGTGGGATTTCTAATAAATTTTTTTCTGAATGTGAAAAATTATATAAAAATAATGCAAATATAATAGATGTGCCTTCATTAATATTTATTACAGCCATTCAAGTTGGGCTGGATATAAAAGATCCAAAAGCTGAAGATTCATTATATATACCTAGAGTATTTTTAAGAGAAGAAAAAGAAAGAGAAAAAGCAAATGAATATATAAGAAAAGCTTTAGAAAGTGTTAATACTGTTCTTTGTACAAATGAAGGAGACGTAATAGAAGCACTATTGCCAAAAGTGTATTTAAATCCAGCAGAATATTCTATAGAAGAAAACGGAATTACTAGAATAGATAACACAAAATGTATACCTAATTATGAACAAAAAATGAATTTACTTGAAATCGCTAAAGAACAAGATATTGACTTCGGATATTTATTAAAATATACACATTTAAAGGATTTGCAAGAAATTTTTGAATATCCCCAAATTGGAAAAGCTGTTATGGATAAAATGCTTGAGAAAGGAAAAAAACTTAAAGAGGGAACACATTTGGAGGAGGTACCACTTCAACAAGAACTAATAGAACAATACAATTTAAGACATTTATCAAATGATATTCGTTATATGCAAATTAGAACAAATAGTATAGATGGGCCTAATATATATGTAGATGGTGGAACACAACAGAAATATGATGTTTTAGATTTTATGAAAGTAACAGAACATGTTCGTATTTATTTAGATTTAAAGAAATTTATGATAATAACAGCTCAAAGACAGTATGAAAGACATGGTAGTAATTTAGCAGATTTTACGCAAGATGAAATTAAAGAATTAAATGATTTTTGTGGAAGAGTTGGTACTATCTTACAAGAATCAGAAATTTTTGATGAAAATAGTCAAAATTATGCGGAAGAATTTAAAAAAGTTATGAAAAATGTAGATAATTTAAATAAACATTTTTTGTTTGGAAAATATCATAATAGTGAAGAAATAAGAGAATTGGCAAGTTTATTTTGTGATGGAACTAGAAATTTAGAAGATCTTTCTAAAGAAGAAATATTTGAAAAAATACGCTTTTCATATTCAGAAATAGGCAAAATGTATGATAAATCACCAGAAAACTTTGAAAAATTATTAAATTTAGGTTATATAACAAAAGATATGATTAAAAAGTTAATTTCTGAAAAAGAAAGTATAAAAGCTAATCAATTGAGTGTAATGTATATGCAAGATTTAATAGATAGTAAAGAATTTATAGATTTATATCTAAAAAGTGATGAGAATTTGGAAATATTAAAATCTTTAAAAGAAGATGAGGCAATAAAAGAAAAACTAGAAAAAGAGTTAACAGAAGAACAGTTAGTAGATTTATTCTTAAATCCGGATAATAAAGAAGAATTTGAAAAATATAGTAAATTATTTAAATTATTTAAAATTGATGGTAAGGGACTATATGAACAAGAAGAAATTGCAGATTCTATTTTAGAAAAATCTGATGATTTACTTCAAAATGATAATATGTTTAATTTATACAATTTAGGTTTAATTCCTATAGATAAGATTGTTGATTATATGGGGACAGATGGTGTAATAGCTTTATATAAAGATGGAAAATTAAAACATGAAGATGCAAAAAGAATGTATGATTCACAAATATTAACAATAGATTCATTGCAAAAATTATTGAGTACACCAGATATGGGAGATGATGAAAAACTTATATTAATATATAGTGCTTTTTCTGAAGAACAATATTCAAATTTAAGGAATACATTAATTGAAACAATATCAAATGTGGAAGTACATAACGCTGGTTCAAAGAATTATAAAAATGGTGGAAGAACACCAAATCCAATGCCAAATCCTAATGTTATAAGTTCGAAATATGTTTCTGATCCGTGTACAAGATGGAATCTAATGGCTAAATTAGATCCAAACTATCAGGTAGAATATTGCAAAAGAGATGGACATGCAATAATACATTTACCAACATTAGATAAACATATTATAGAAAGAATATTTGAAAAAGATACTCACAAAACTGGAACACATAAATGGGCTTATGGATATGCTACTTATATAATAAATGGAGTTGAGTATAATCAACAAATAAATGAAATTGCCATAAGAGATAATAATGGAGAATTAAAAGCTATTAATAGAAGTGCTTTAGTAAATAAGGCAAAAAATTCAAAAGAAATAGAGAAAGTTGTTCATACTGGATGGGGAAAGAAAATGTGTGAAGCATTTGATGTTGATACACAAAGTTTATATTCAGAAGAAAATAGAAAAGAAATTCATAACTTAGCAGAACAAGTAGAAAAATCTAAAAAGATGATAATATAGTAAGGAAAATTAAGACGCAGCTAAATATATATGAAAAACTACCTGATGGAGGTGCATATAGATGAATATTGATGAAAAATATGAAAAATTATTGTATTGGTTTAAAGAAATCTCAAAAGTTCCAAGAAATTCTTGTCATGAAGAAAAAATTGCAGAATATATTTGTAATTTTGCAATAGAACGAAATTTAGAATATAGAAAAGATAAGCTATCTAATGTATTAGTAAAGAAAAAAGCGAGTGAAGGTTTTGAAAGCAGAGATGCTATAATTTTGCAAGCACACACGGACATGGTGTGCGAAAAAACAAGCAACAGCCTACATAACTTTGATAATGATGCAATTGAGATAATTGAAACAGAAGAAACTTTTACGGCTAAAGACACAACTCTTGGGGCAGATGATGGAATTGGAGTTGCTACATTATTGTTAATGTTAGATGATGAAAAAATTAAGCATCCAGATTTATATTGTTTATTTACAACACAAGAAGAAATTGGAATGGATGGTGCCAAAGAATTTGATTATTCAGGAATAGAGGCTAAATATTTAATAAATGTAGATGGTGAAGAAGAAAATACAGCAATAGTTGGATGTGCTGGTGGAGTAAGATTATGCTATGAAAAAGAATTAGAACTAATTGAAAATAAAGATAACATTTATAGCATAAAAATATCAGGACTACAAGGTGGACATTCAGGAGTTGATATAAACAAAAATCGTATCAATTCGAATTGGTTAGTTGCACAAATTTTAAATAAATTAAATGATGTTAAAATCATTTCTTTTGTTGGTGGCAACAAAGACAATGCTATACCAAACACTACAGAAGTTATATTTTCAACAACTTCAGACAATATAAATGAAGTAAGCAAAATGCTAAAAAATAGCTTGAAAATTTCTGAGGAAGATAAAAATCTAAAAATAGAAATATCTAGAGAGAAAGCAGTAGATAAGTCAATTACATATGAAGAGAGTAAAAAAATATTAGATTTAATAATTAATTTGAAACAAGGCGTAATCGAATATAGCAAAGATGTAGAAGATTTAGTCGAAACTTCTGGAAATATTGGAATTGTTGATGTAAAAGATGGCAAAGCTAGAATAACAGAATTAATTAGATCAAGTGATGATGCTAAAAAAGAACAAGTAAAAGAAAATAATAATGAAAAGGCAAAAACATATGGCTATAGCATATTAGAAAATTCATCATATCCTGGATGGAAATATAAACCAAATTCAAATATAGAAAAAGCATATATTGAAAGTTATAAAGAAGGACATAATGGAGAAGAACCAATAGTATGTGCAATTCATGCTGGAGTAGAATGTGGAATGATTTATAAAAAAATGCCACATCTAGAAATGATTTCAATAGGACCTGATCTTGAAAATGTGCACACTGTAAAGGAAACACTATATTTAAAATCATGCAAAAGATTTTTAACTACATTTATAAGGTTGATTGGAAAACTTTAAAACAATGCTATAGCAAGGAGAAAAGATTATGAAAAGAAAATTTGCTAACAAAATAAAAGAAGGAATAAATGATTATTATCATAAAAGGATTGAGAAAGATTATTTTAGAGGATATGTTAGTTTGGTGAAAATAAAAAATATAAAGAAACCATGGATTGTAGTTGATAATGGTATAAGATGCTGTGTGTTAGATGAAAATTATGAATGGTTAGAAATATATCCTGACAATGAAAAATATGCTATAACAGCTATGTTTAATAATAACCAAGAATTAATAGAATGGTATTTTGATATGATAAAAGAAAGAGGAGTTGAAAATGGAATACCATATATTGATGACTTATATTTGGATTTAGTGATTAAGAAAAATGGAACAGAGGTTATTCTAGATGAAAATGAGTTATTAGAGGCGTTAAATACAAAAGACATAACGAAAAAAGATTTTGATATTGCATATAAAACAATGGAAAGTCTTCAAAAAAAATATAGAGGAAATATATCAGAATTAGAATCTTTAACTCAAAACTTGTATAAGGAGTTTGAATATATAAAATAAAAGTAAAACTTTTATATGACTATAGATTAATTATAATTTATATATACAAAATCTTTTAGAAAAATATTTACAAATATTTCTAAAAATGATATATTTGTTATTAAGGTTAATACCTGAATAAACAGAGGAGGATAAATAAATGTTGAAAAAAGACGATTCTAATCAGAATAAGCCAACAAATGAAAGCAATGAATTATTACAATTCTTTATAGGAATTATATTACTAGGTGTTGGATTATTTTGGCTAAGCAAAAGAGTTATGGTTCATAGTAGTTGGTATATTTGGAGAATTGGAGGATTCGATTTATCCTCAGGTGCAGTAACTATACCTTTAATAATAGGAATAATATGGTATTTTTTCAATTCGAAGTCAATTGTACCTAAAATAATAATAGTTCTAGGAATAATATTCATAGTTGTAACAATAATATTAAGTGTAAGAATTAATTTTATGGCTACATCATTATTTGACTACATATTAATATTTGGTATGGCAGCTGCAGGTTCAGGTTTATTACTAAAGACATTATTTAAAAAGAAAAATTAAAAAATAGGAGGAATTTAAAATGGCAATTTTTGAAAGATTAAGTGATTTAGTTAGAGCAAATATCAATGATTTAATTGATAAAGCTGAAGATCCAGAAAAAATGGTAAAACAAATTATAATTGATATGGAGGACCAATTAAGAAAATCAACACAAAGTTTAGGAACTGCAATGGGAAGTTTAAATTCTGTAAAGAAACAATTAGAAACAGCACAAGCTCAATCTAATAATTGGCAAGCAAAAGCTAAAACATGTTTAGAACAAGGAAATGAAGAATTAGCAAAACAAGCATTAGAAAATAAAGTAAAACAAGATCAAATGGTAGCTGGATATCAAGAAATGGTTACATCAATGGAAACTCAAGTAAATGATATAAAAGCTCAAATCGATGTTATGAAACAAAAATTAGAAGAAGCTAGAAGTAAGCAGGCAATGTTAGTTGCTAGAAGTCAAATGGCAGATGCTAAAAAGCAAATGTCAAAATCACTTGGAAATATGGATACAAAAAGTGCATTCGCAAAAATGGATAAAATGGAACAAAAAGTTGCAGCTAAAGAAGCTGAAGCAGATGCTTTTTCAGAAATTTCTGGTGTTCAAACAGTAGATTCAGATCCATTTGCAAAAATGGAAAAAGAAAATGCTATAAATGCTGAACTTGAAAAATTAAAGAATGAAATGAATAACAACAATTAGGAGGAGATAAAAATGAATTTTTTATTGCCATTATTACTAATTGGTGGTGGTTTACTAGCAATATTTTATTTTAGACCAAAAACAAAAAACAATGTTACTGAAATAAAATTTATGAAAACAAAAACTATATCTGAATTAAAAGATATGTTTAACCAAATGGATGCTAGTGGACTTGGAAATGATTATAGAGAATTTGTAGAACTAAAAGGAAATGTAGTTTCTGATGAATTAGTAGAAACTCCATTTTCTAACAAGAAAGTAGCATATTGTGCTTCTAAAGTAATGCAAGTTATACAAGAAAAAGAACAATATAGAGATAATGAAGGAAATTTAAAAACAAGAGTAAATAAGCGTGAGAATACAATATCAAATGAAAAGTCTAGTCAAGATATTTCTCTTAAAGATTCAAGTACAGAAGAATCTGTTGTTTTAGAAATAAATGGAACAGGATGTAATTTGGATATACCAAGAACTTTTGACAGATTTGAACCAAAAACTAATTTAGGAAGCTATAGTTTCTTTAGATCTTTTTCATTAAGTAGTTATGGAGCAGAAACATTAGGATTTAGAATGGTTGAAGAAACAATAAATGCTAATCAAAATTTATATGTTATAGGTGAGGCATTTAGAGTTGGAGATAAATTACATATTGGAAAACCACAAGATAGCAAAAAACCATTTATAGTAACTACAAAGTCTGAAGAAGATTTAGTAAATAGTTCTAATCAACAAGCGTTATTCCTTTTAATAGGAGGAATTATTGCAATAGCAGTTGGAGCATTATGGTTAGCTTCAACATTCATACATTAATTAAAAAAAGATTTTCAAGAGGGGTGGTCCTTTTTGAAAATCTTTTTTAATAGTGATGGTTTTTTTTGAAAAAAATTTATGAGATAAGTTACCAAAAAAGTCATTTGACAATTTGGTAAAAAATAATACAAAAAAATACATTTGTGTTATTATGAAGTTGTATAAAAATTACAAAAGATTTTAAGGGGGAATTAGAATGCAAAAAAGAAAAGCGATAATAGCATTATTAGTTATTTTAGCAATGGTGCTAGCAATTATGCCATTTAAAGTATTTGCTGAACCAGCACAAGCTGATTTACCAAACTTAGTAGAAATTAAATTAAGAAAAGCTACTAATGTTACCATAAACAATGGAGAAGCTACAATAACTTATGAAAATGGAACAGCTTTAGTAACAGCACAAGGAATAAATTATGCAGTAAAACATGACCAACAAGTAGGAATGCAAGATGGAAATCCAATATATGGAGATATGTATTATTTGTATACAATAGATACAACAGTAACATTTAATTTAATGCCAAATAATAACTATGAAACTCAAAGATGGGAAAATGGACAACCTCAAGATGTTACAAACAATACATACACAATGACTAATTTACAAGTTGGTCAAGGAAAAGACCAAGAAGTAGAATTCACATTTGAATATGCCGGAGAAGGTGGCGGTGGAGAAGGAGAAGAAGAGCTACCAGGAGGTAATTCAAATGCTATAATTAGAGTAATGGGGGGTACAGGATCTTATACAGATAGACGTTATAATCCTGATACAGATACACAAGAAGAAATTCAAGTTCCATATGCCGAGTCATACATTAATGCAAGATTTAATATAAATGGTGGAATAGTACAAGATATACCATATTTTGGTGAAGATGAGCCAATACCATTATCTTCAGAAGTTAATGTAAATTATAATGGCGAAGAAGGGGACACTACTGTTACAATTGGATTCAGATCATTATTCTTATGGAAATATGTGGGAAAAATTACAGTTAATGGAACAGATTATGATATTCCAATGAATTATGAAGACAGAGAAGATTGGTTATCACACTATAATCATCAAGAAGTAGGATTTGAAATTGAAGTTCCAAAAGCAACTGATAATATATATAATACTGCAATAAAGTTAGAACCAGTAGAACAAGTATTTATAGGTAATTTCTTATGGACATCAAACCCTGAAGAAGAATATTTACAAACTCCAGATGGTGGACAACAATTAAATGATGATTATATAGCACATTCAAAAATTGAATTTGTTAAAGTTAAATATCAAAGAAATGGCAGTACAATTACAAAAAAAATATCAGATCTAAATGATTTAGGTGAACAGGAACAAGGACCAGGGCAATATTGGCATAATTATAATTCAGGGGATGGTAGCATAGAATTTGGCTCATTAACAAAAGTAAATAATACACCTGTTAATTATGATGAAGGTTCAATGGTACTAGTAGATGGTTCAGAAGTAACATTGAAAATAACACCAGAATATGGATATCAAGTAACAGCATTTACTATAAATGGAGATGATGTAATAACAGGAGATAATATTTCAGAATTTACATTTAAAGTAAGAGGAGGAAATGCCCATATTGGAGCAAGAGTTACAAAAGTAGATGATGATGTAAAATCTTCAACAGCAGCTGTTACAGGTGGAGAAATAATTTTAGGTGAAAATGAACTTGATGCAGGTACAGCTAGATTATCTGTGAGTGATGCCAATATAAGTGAAGACAAAGTAGAAAAATTTGAAGAAGAAGCTGGAAATGAATACGAAATTAATTCAATATTAGATATAAATCTAAATCAAGTATTCTTCAAAGGTGAAGGTTCTGACAATGTATGGACAGGCGACAAATTAGAAGATTTAAATAGTACAGCTACTGTTGGATTAGCATTAAAAGATAAAATAGATCCTGAAAATTCTGTAATTATTCACAATATTCATAATGGTACAGAATATGAAACAATAGATATACGTGGATATGATCCAGAAACAAATGCAATTTATTTCCCTGTTGATTCATTCTCTAGTTATGCTATAGCAACAAAAACTTCAACAGCAGAAAGTGCAACAGACGAAGAAATAGATAGTAAAAAAGCTGATGGAGTAAAAACAGGAGATACAATAATGATTTCTGTTGGAACATTTTTAGTAGCAACATTAGCATTGGTTATGACAAAGAGAAGAAATAAATATAAAATAATTAGTAGACATTAAAATACAAAAAAAGACTAACTATAATTAAAATATAGTTAGCCTTTTTTTATAGATTTATTTAAAAATGTTTCAATAGAAATTCGTAATTTGGGATTATGAATTACAAAATGAATTTCAGGATGTGTTTTTTTATTAATAATAACATATTTGTTTTTTATTAAATAAAAATCTATATTATCAAATAAATCAATTTTAACTTTTTCAATATCTTTTTCATTAATCTGTTTTAAGAATTCATCAAATTTATTTTTGTCTTTTTCTTTATATATTGTCATTAAAGGTCGAGCTTTTGAAAGTAAATATTCAGATTTTTTCTTATAATACTCTAAATCATCTTTTTTTGTTGTTACATGAAATCTACTAATGTTTTCATTGTTTTGAAAACATTCTCCTGATAAAGCAACTGAGCCAGAAGTACAATGAGAAGTGCAAAATAAATTTGAAGGTTGTGTTTTAAAATAATAAGGGGAAATGGAACCAGTCATATAAATAGGTATCCAGTTTTCTAAACCAATAATCATTTCATTTAAAGGCCTATCAATATTATGAACTATGTTTAAATGCAATCCTTTTTTTAAAACATATGTCATAGTTAAAATCCATTTTTGTTTAAATTCATCATCGTTGGCTGCTTCAGCCATAGGCAAATCATTATAAAAAAATATAGATTCTTTTGATTTAGAAATTAAAGTTGTTTTCAAGAATTCAGCTTCAGCTTTTTTTCTTCCTTCTTTTCCATATAAAGTTTTACTGTTTTTTAATATAACAGGACTTGTAGGAATTTTAATTTTATCTAAATCAGTTTTTATATAATCATTTAAATTATAATTATCAAGTTTAATTAAAAAATCTTTGATTAATTCATTATTGTTTTTAGATGGAGATGTAATCCATTTAAAAAATTTTTTTCTAAATATATCATCAGAATCTATATCTTCTATAGAACAATCTAATAATGAAAAAAGTGCTTTTTTGGTAGTTACATTTTGTTTTATTTTAGTAATATAGTTCATAATTTGTTCGATAAAATTATTTAAATCTGAGGGTTTTCTATTTTTATTCTTAATTTTTGATATAAAAGAAGTATCATAACCAATAGATTTTGCAAGATCAGATATATTTATATTTAATTCCATTAATAATGTATTAAAATTATTAATAAATGTTTCATAATCAATATCTTGAGTAATACTATTTTTTAAAGTATTTATAATTTCTTCTTGGGTTAAATATATATTTTTTGTTTTTGATAGTTCAAATAAATAAGAGGTAATTTTTTTAAAATATTCACTATCAACCCTAGGAGTTCTTTTATCATTTAAATATCTACTAATAAGAGTAGGCGAAAGACCTGTAGACTTAGATAAATCTTTAGCAGAACAATTTAGAATATTCATATATTTACTTAATTCGTCGCAAAACTTCATAAAAATCCCTCTTTTCTTAATGCGAAATATATCACTAATTTACCATTTTTGTCAATTACGTTTTTGGAAACTTTAACAAAAATTATATTGATATGGTAGATGTTTTATGGTATTATAATTTAAAGAAAAATAGAGGTATAAAATGGATTTAATAAAAAATAAATGGTATAAAAAAGATGTAGAAGAATTTAATAAATATTTAGTGAATAA
>AUXO017281371.1_pt1 | contig 20234 bp, 18 predicted proteins | sample 768731 | NCBI WGS metagenome assembly AUXO01 (sample SAMN02715735, study PRJNA202380) | gut metagenome | biome: sheep rumen | host: Ovis aries | place: New Zealand: Palmerston North
CAAACAGCCTCAGCCTGAGTCTGAATCGTACAAGCCGGAGCCTTCTGTACGAGGATGTCACCGTTCTGTCCATGTTCAAAGGCAAACAGCACAAGGTCAACAGCTTCTTCAAGACTCATGATGAAACGCGTCATCTTCGGTTCCGTCAGCGTGATAGGATTACCTTTTCGAATCTGGTCAATCCAGAGAGGAATCACACTACCACGGCTGCACATCACATTACCATAACGAGTGCAGCAGATTTTGGTGTCACCTGAAAGACGACTCTTAGCCACTGCTATCTTCTCCTCAATGGCTTTGGTGATACCCATGGCATTGATAGGATAAGCAGCCTTGTCCGTTGACAAGCAGATGACGCACTTCACGCCAGCATCAATAGCAGCATCCAGCGTATTGTCGGTACCAATCACATTGGTCTTCACAGCTTCCATCGGGAAGAACTCACAGCTGGGCACCTGCTTCAGAGCTGCTGCGTGGAACACATAATCTACACCCTTCATAGCGTACTTCAGTGTGCTCTTGTTGCGCACGTCACCAATGTAGAATTTAATCTTGTTGGCCACCTCCGGCATACGAGCCTGGAAGTCATGACGCATATCGTCCTGCTTCTTCTCATCACGCGAGAAGATACGTATCTCCCCAATATCCGTTCTCAAAAAGCGGTTCAGCACCGCATTACCAAAGCTGCCTGTACCACCGGTAATCAGCAACGTTCTGTCTTTAAATACACTCATAATTTATATTATTCTTTAATTCTCAAATTCTTGATATTTTTAGAGAATTCCGTGTTTTTCGATGTTTACGGAATTAAAAGAATCTGTGTTATCTGTGCTATCTGTGTGAGGTAATAGTTATCGTTAAGGTTAACGTTAAGGTTGAACGCTTAGGATTTCATCATCCTGAAGCGGCCTATAAGCCCCATCTTTCGCTTCGAATAGTATTGTCCCTGATTCAAGACACTTCAAGCTATGCCACTGTCCTTTTTCGATATTCAGGACTATGCCACCTGGCACCATATCAATGGTGTCCGTGAGGTTGCCATTGTCATCGTAAAAGTATTCCTCAAAGTGCCCACGAATGCAGATACACGTCTCAGAAGTAGTCTTATGCCTATGTATCGGCATCACCGTTCCTGGCTCCAACGCATTCAGCATCCGCTGCGACTGGTCATCAGCGGAGTTGCGCATATCCAGATTACAACGCAACCTCGGATTCTCCTTGGCCTTGGTCGTCAACTCATCTAATATCTTATTATCTATAATCATCTCTAATTCTTTAATTCTTTACCAGAATCATCGTTAAGGTTAAGGTCATCGTTAAGGTTGAATATTATCTCTTGTGTAATAACCATCCCTTAACCTCTTAACCTCTTAAACTTTTAAACTTCTTAAGCTATTACGCTAAATACTCGCCGGTTTCAAGATTTTAGCCCAAATTCCCGTCCAGAATGCAGACCACCGACTTTCATTATAGCACAGGCCCTGTTTCCATGCATTGCCTTGCCAACGGCGAAATTTGTATATTAATCTCGGAATTAACTGTTTGGGACTGGCCGCTTCAAATTCAGGGTGAATGATGTCATTGAGCACACGACTTTTAATCCCAGGATTGAATTGAACTGAAGGAAAGATCTTAGCGTCAAACCCTAACTCGTCAACACATATGGCATTAATGCAGTTCATGAATTCATCCAAGTGAAAATCTTTCAGCATTTTAATCAACCAGTCACGATCGATTTGTGACGAATGTTTCTCAAAGAAGAAAGCCCAGTCCAACACCTGGCGAAGTGTTATATTCGCGCCAGTAAAGTGAGAGGCCATGTGTTTAGCCAAGAATAAGGCATGAAGATTTGGTGATGGTATATATACCTTTTCACCCAATACTTCCACAGAATAGCTGTCATCTTCACCTAAACTCTTGAATATCTTTTCAAGCTCAGCACTCGATTTACGAGTATGCACATTTACAAAGTCATAGTGATTCTCAACAGTGAACCCTTGCCATTCAAATACTGTATGGTGATGATGACTCGAATCAATCTTGAAACTTGGATCTTGAACCTTGAACCATGAACCAAGGGCTGCATCAGCCTCGCGTTGCCGACCGAATAGCCACACATCTATATCACCACAAGGTCTATGATTAGGGTTAGGCCAATTCAACGAACAAGCATAGCCTTTCAGCACCATCATCTTGTAGCCGTGCTGGTTGTAGAATCCAGCCAATGAACTAATGGCTTTTTCATAGTTTGCATACCTCGCCTCATAGTCTTGAATCACTTCCCCTATCCATTGTAGCAACAAAGTCTGGGGAGGTCTTTGCTCCACAGGCAGCCTATCTATACCATGAAGAAGAATACCTGTTACAGATTGCTGTTCAGCCTCATCATACAGCTTCTCCCACTCTTCCGAGATTGGCGTACAACTTAGCCTATCCAGATTATCTAATGCAACCTGTAACAATTCAAAAAACAACATATACTAATTTGATAGATTAGTGAGATTTGTCATCAAAATGCGACATTATCGCATTGTAGGTATTCTCCACCAGATAATTCTCCTTCAAGAACTGATATCCTTTCTCGCCCATCACCTTCATATCTGATGCCAGCATCTTATCCACCAGTGCAGTGAAATCCTCTGGCTTCACGCTCTCACACCAGTAACCATAGCCATTCTCTTCAGCTATCTTACCTATGTCTGTGTTCACATCCGTAGCACACAGCACAGGCATCTTATACTCCAGATAACTCAACAATCGTGATGGATAGTTAGGTATAGTAAACCGATGGTCAAGGAAGATAAGACCAACATCACAGTATTTGACGAGCATATCATAGTCTTCTTTAGGCAGTCTTTGCATGAGCTTTACATTGCCGTTCTTATTTGTCTTATACCAATTTTCCAACTTATTGTATTCGGTACCATTACCCACAACAACAAAGAAACAGTCAATTCTTTTTTTATTCGCTTCTAAGCATTCAATAAGATAGTCTATCCCTTGTGGCCTTCCTAGATTACCGCCATAGATAAAAATTGGCTTATCAGTTGGTAGAGAATACCTTTTCCTGATATAGTATCTCTCCGCTTTTTCCTGACCAGCTTCATACATCTTTTCTACCAATTCTATAGAATTCGGTGCAACATTCATCCTGTCTGCAGATATCTCAGGATTGTGCTCCAACACAAACCGGACATTTGCCGGACTCATACATCCGATGTAGTCAGACAGTTCATACATTGTTCTTTCCTTGTTTCTAAAGAACTTGTACAGCTGTCCTTTTAAACCAGTCTTTGACATCATACCTAAATCAACTGCATTCTGAGGAAAAATGTCTTTAAGCAATAGATACGTTTTTGCATTCGGATTACGTTGCTTCAGGAATTTTATTACTTTAGGAAAAGTAATCGGAGGTGTAGAATAAAGAATTAAGTCGAATGACACATCTTTTAATTTTAAATGCTTTTTGATAGCCTTTTTATACTGGCTTTCAACCAACACTTGCCCTAATCCCTTTTCTATGACGCTTGTCTTCTGAAGGTTTAGCGTTTTTACGCCAAGAATTCGTACTCCATCCTGTTCCTTCCAACTTGAACCTTGAACCTTGAACCATGAACCATTTCCGCGCTCCACAGGTGCAATAATATAGACATTGTGTCCCTCGTTTCTGAACTTGCGCAACAAGTCTGTATATATATGACGTTGCGAAATGTCCGTTAAACGAGACATCGTTAGGAAAATAACATTCATTTTAAAACACCATTAAATTACAACACGATGAAACTTATTCTTTCATCTTCAGCAGTTTTGCAGGTACACCAGCCATTACCGCCTTATCTGATACATCTCGAATAACCACTGCACCTGCACCAATCAGGCAATCTTCCCCCAGCTCATGGAGTCCAGTCATAATCGTTGAACTGATGCCGCAATAAGCATATTTATGAGCATGGATGGAAGCACCAAAGTTACAACCAGTAGAAAGGAACACCCCCTCTTCCAAAACATTGTGATGTGCCACATGAACCCCCATACTTATCATCACGTAGTCTTTGATCACGGTATGCGGCATGATTGTTGTTCCAAGTAGTATATAGACACCCTTGCCAATAGTCACATTAGGAGAAATAATAACGCTCGGATGAATATAATTGGGTGTTTCGTAGCCTAACTCACAAGCCATCTTAAGGAATTTCACTCGAAGCTTATTATTTCCCAAGGGGCAATACACAGCCTCGATTCCTTCTGTTCTTTTTAGCAAACTAAGTAGGTTCACTCCTCCCAATACTGGAACGCCTCTTACTTCTTGTCCTTCATATTTAGGATCATCATCAAGAAAGCCTACTACATTAATTCCCGCTTCTTGCAGATATGCCAAGTACACCTCTCCGTATGTACCTGCACCGATAATAATACTTTTCTTTTGCGCCATATTAGTTTTTTCCGTTAAATGGATACATCGTTGCTGCCTCTGCAGAATTAATATCCTTCCGCATCAGCACATTCTTTATTGTAATAAAAATCACTTTCAAATCAGTCATTAATGACAAATGATCAACATACCACACATCAAGTTTGAACTTCTCTGTCCAGCTAATAGTATTCCTACCGTGACACTGTGCCCAACCACTAATACCAGGTCTCACTTCATGCCTGCGAGCTTGTTCTTTAGAATAAAGAGGTAAATAGTGGACCCTGAGTGGCCTTGGTCCAATCAACGCCATATCACCCTTCAGCACATTTATCAACTGCGGTAATTCATCTATAGAGGTGCTACGTACAAACTTGCCAACTTTGGTCAATCGCTCTGCGTCAGGCAACAGATTACCATCTGCATCCTTCTCGTCAGTCATGGTCTTAAACTTAATCACCTTGAATATCTTTGCATCCTTACCTGGACGTTCTTGGAAGAAAAAAACTCCTGCACCTTTGTTAGCAAAGCGCAACCATACTATTACAACCAAAAGAATTGGACTGATACAAATCAATGCAATCAATGCAATCCAAAAATCAAAAAAACGTTTAAAAAAATGCTTATACATAGTCACTCTTTTTACACTTGCCAAAACAAAGCATCATCATTTTGCTCAGCATGAAAGAAATAATTAAATATAAAATATATCCAATAGCAGTACCCAACGTGTTATGAAAAACATCATCGAACTCAGCCATACCTGTTTTTAACGAGAACTGTATTATTTCTATTACCAACGATAATGTTGTGCCAATAATAACAACTTTTTTAAAGTTTATCCCATTATGCGATAGCGGCATCAATAGTCCAACAGGAAGAAATACAAGTATATTCATTAGGTTCTCAACAATGTACTTTGGCTCTCCATCAAGAATTTTGATGTAACTCCAAAGAGGAGACATGCACAAATTTCTCGTTGCGGTCACATCTCTGAATATACAAGTTGAACATATTATCAATGCAACATAAGCAGTCAATGAATATAAAAACAAATATCTAATACTCCTATTTAACCCTTTCCGGTAAAGTTGTATAATCCATCCTAATAAAACTGTTACAAATGATAAATAGTAGATAATAAGAGGCATCCGATATGGCACTATCAGGAAATAATTCTCCAATCTTTTACTTGTCATCAAGTATTCTAAAACACTTTTCCCATCAACCTCTAACCAACTTATCATCACAAAAAAGTTAACTCTTACCTATATTATCTAATATACTGATTAATTTCTCTGCTCGTTGTACATAATTATCATATGCAAGCAATTGTTTCTTTCCATTCTCAACAAGTTTTTTCTTATATATCTCATCTGTTGCCACCTTAAATATTGACTCTGCAGCAGCCTCCGCATCAGTGGCACTATAGTAACAGGCTGCATCACCACACAATCCCCGAGCAAATTCCAAATCTGTAGTTACAATTGGTACTTCCATTCTCATAGCCTCTGGGTAGGTTGCGGTAAAACATTCCATTAACGTAGGCATGAACATGATGCCTGCCTGCTCGTAAAGATTTGGGCATTCTGAGACATCCACTTTACCCACAAACACGAAATGTCTTTTCAGACGATCTGGCAATTCGAAAGGAAACTCATTGCATGTTAGTACAAAGCGGAAATTAAAGTTAGGATATTTATTTTCCAAGTACTCAGCCACAGGTAACATTATGCAAAGATTCTTATGAACTGCTGTTGATGACACCGTCAACAAGGTTGTACCATCGAAAACTGGAAGTTGAATATCACGCCGCCACCTTTCAGGCTGGTCAAACACCTGATTGTAGTAGTTTGTCACCGTATATACCTTCGCCCCTTTAATCAGCTTTGGTAGCATTTCTGATATATACGAATTCTCTGTGTAGAACGTATCCGAACTTTTGCGAAACCCCCATGCCCATACTGCATAAGTAATCTTGGTTTTAAAATTATTCAACAATGACCCTTGAATTTTGAACCTTGAGCCTATCAGAAGTTGTGCTCTCGCGAAGCCACATAAATGCGCTACTTTAGGTCTCCAGATTGATGGACCAAATACCGTCAATACTGCATCAACTTTCTTTTCTGCAACCAGTCCATCGAGAAAAGCATCTCTGCCTGTCAACATTATTTTCAAGCTATGAGGGATATCGTAGCGATACGTCTCAGTATTATCACCATATACAACACCTTCATCATTGATATATGATGACAAAACGACAACAAAATCATGTTGAGGAAATTTTACCAACTCTGCACAAATGCTTTGGGCTACTTGCAGCCCTCCACCATTTTTAATATTTGAGCAGTTGATTAAGAACGTCATTTATTATATAAAATTAATGTTAACTATAAATTCCCTATTTTTAAAAATTCTATACTAAAGAATTAACATACATTCAAATAATTAGTCATGTCTGATTTTCGCTCATCAAACAGTCCATTAATAACATCCTCCGTAATAGTTTTATAGAACAACTCATTCAAATGCTGCACGCTAAAACTATTTGAAGCTCGTTCATACATTTTTTCTCCTAATTTAGCCATATCTTCAGGGTGTTCAATAGCATATACCAACTTATCGTGCAAAGCTTCGATATTACCCTCTTCTACTATTATTCCTTCAGGGCCAATTTGATAAGGCACGGAGCCTGAAGTATTTCCTATTATAGGTTTACCCGTTACCATTGGCTGCACAACAGATAACGAAAAAGTTTCAACCCAGTGGCTCGTAGTACGAGGGACATGAACAGCGCAGTCAACGGCATTCCAATAGGCAGATATTTCAAACCAGTCAACAAAACCCGTCAAAATGATCTTATCCTGCAGTCCTCTGACTGATATTTTGTTCTTTATTCTGTGAATATCACTTTCACTACCAGTACCCATCATTAGAAACTTCCAATTACCGTCCTCTGGTAATGCGTCAATAATATCGTCAAGGCCCTTGTCGCTGGAAAAACGTGTAGCAGAACCAAAGACAAAAGCATTCCCTAGGTTATATTTTTCTCTTATCGCTTGTCGTTTCTCATCATCACGGAAGAACCATTCTTGATTAACACCAACTTGAGTCTGCATGTATATAGGTCCCTTATAACCTTCTTTTCTAAAGTTCTCTACTGCATCAGGATAGTGACAGAATACAGCATTGTAATGCCTGTTGACATATTTAGTAACAAAATAACGATAGACTGACATATAGGCTCTTCTTGCCCACTCTCTCACAGAAACTGTCTTTGGCTTCGGAAGAGCTGGTCCACGCATACTGAACAGCATCAACTTTGTTTGAGGTAGATAATGTTCTACTATTCTACCTATCTGTACTAGCGACAATTGAGTATGAGTACCTATATGGTAAACAATATCGGGCTTTATTTCCAACAATAAGGGTTTAAAGTCATCTGAACACCAACTATGTTTAAAACGGAGTTGAAAAGTTCTTATGTGAAAATTATCCTCATCCACATTACAACATTCCACAGCTTCGCCACCAGTATAAGTATAAGCTTTGTTGCTATACCACTTGAATTTTTGGGGTGTCAACAAAGTTATATCTACGTCTTTATGACTTTCTGCAAACAATTTCCACCTTCTCGAGTAATACTCTTTTTGAAATGAGTGGTTAATTAAAACGATCTTCAACATATATATTTAGGATATTTCCTGTTTTATTAAGTTCCAATTTAATTTAAATACTATCATCTTGTGTTTTCCCGTATATGCGGTGTCAACCACTACATATTGAGCATCCCTCGAAAGTTTCGGATGCAAATCACAACTAGCCGGCGTCCCTTTTAGAGCAGCAAACAGCCTTGCCACTATAATACCTTTCTTTGTCACAGTATCATACACCACTAATCGCTGCATTTGCTTATCATCCGGATAGGAATCGGTTATCATATAACGTCCATCAGGAGTAAACGATGGATGACCGTCTATATTAAAGAACGGCTGTTGCCAATTATCTTTTAATAAATAACGCCCATCCTCACTTTGTATATAGTACTGATAACCAGAATTATTACCTTTTAGTTTCTTACGCAATCTTGATGGCAGATATTTCTTGACAAGAAGAGCTGTACTGAATATCATCTTTGTCAGAGGATGTTGATTTGTGCTATTCTTTCCCAATCCCTTGTATGATGATGCCAGTTTGTTGTTAAGAACAGTGTATATCGCAAAATTATCACCTTGCCATCCAAAGTGCGACCAGTCATACTTGCTTTTGTCGGATATTACCTGTAATCCAGTGCCATCAATATTAGCCAGACACATACGGGTTTGATATTGATATGTGTCATATTCTGGCGAGTAACGATGAAGAAAAACTATTTTTGTTCCTGCCTGATTGATCATCACATGCTCAAGCCAGTGTTTCAGATTGTCGAAATTCTCTTCCGGCTCCAGTTTTACAACATCTTCTATAGGAATAATAAGCTCCCTTGTATTATTGCTGAGATCTATTCTATACACACCATCATCTTCTGCCACTCGCACATTATACTCGGGATTGGCAACTGACTCATAATGATAAGCTCTGCACCAATATGCTCTTTCCATATTCAATGCAATGGAATATCGGCCATCTGGCGTTATTCCATATATAGCCCAATTTAGATTTTTAGTTTCACCTGTATTAATATCATATATTTTGCTAATGAGATGTCCTCCCTCTGAATCATTGTAAATAACTTTTTCTTCATTATCCTCTCCAGGAATCCATTGCAACATGGCTCCTTGTTGCCAATTAAACGAGTCTGATTCTCCAATGTGATGCCATTTACCTGTTGGCAAATCAAAGTAGCCCAGTTCAATTGTCATCCCTTTTTCTATCTTTACACCATCAAACTTTGCGCGATTGCACAACATCTTTGTATGATCACTACTCAGAGTATCATAATTGTAGTAGCCAAACCACTCGCAGAATTCACCTGGAGTTTCAAACACTTTTTCTATAAATCTACTCTGTTGAACTTTTTCCATACCTGCTTACTACAATTTATTAATAACTCGCCCCAATGTCTTGTAATTCTTCTCCCAACTATGATTTTCTCTTATATAATCTTTAGCCATTTTTACCTTTGTCTGAACCTCTGTTGGGTTACTCGTTATTTGCTTTATAGCCGAAAAGAAAGAATCCTTGTCATTATAAGTATAATAACAATCTGGAATATTCTCGAAAGCGCCAAAATTCTGTGGTCGCCCAAGTACAGGGACTTCGTATGCAAAGCTATCTAAAACTTTGTTCAATATTCCACACTTTTTTAGAAAGGTAATTAGGCTAATGTCGATGTTGTCAAAGAAATCATCGAGTGATTCTACAAACCCCATTACTTCCACATTATCATACTGCTTTAATATAGCCTCCTTTTGAGGAGTTAATTTTGTTCCTGCCACCACCAATCGCATGTTGTCATCTTTTTTTTGCGCTTTGCTCCAAATATCTTCTAAGAATATACGAAGAGTATAAAATGCAGAATCATTCCATGCAGAAAGGCAACCAATTCTGACAACACCATCACTTGGTGTCAGTCTTTTTGATGGCATAATGTCATTGATATCAATTCCATTGGGTATTACTATTATTTTATCTGCATATCGTTTAAATAGAGGATGCCTTGCAAAATAACCTTTATCATAGGCTGATACCAACATGACATGTTCATAATTCTTCAGACATACATATTCCCTATAGAGATAAGCAAAATACCTGGCCAATAATTTTATTTTAAATTTAAACGGAATAAATCCATACAAGGACATTCTGCGGAAATCAGAAATCATGCCCAACGATAAAGCATCTACCATTAATGCACAGGTTTTCTCTTTTCTTCCATACTTTACAATTGCCTTAGCCTGAATAATACCATAAGGTATTACAATATCATACTTATTCGTCTCGTTGATATTATGTACAACATGCAAATCTTGCATCACTTGTCTTAAGTGTTCTACTATGACCTTTACACCATATGTAGTGGAGTATTCACTAACTAAAATACCTATTCTGCTCATTAGACTTTTTACTTAACGTTGGATAATACAACTCCTTTACTTTTATTTCTGAAATTAAAGAAGTAAGCAAGATAAACTGATAACAATGTAACTAATAAATTCGTATATTCGAAAATCAATGATACATTATGGTTACAAATCAAGTCAAATACTAAAAATATAAGAATAGCATAAATACTATACTGGCGTTTCTGAAATAATCTATCTACAAAAGCAGCCAGCAGCATAATAAAAAACAATGTTATATACATTAATCCCTTGCCTCCAACTAATATAGGATCCATAATACCCGTAGTACCAGATGAATGATTCGCACCTTCTGTATATCCTTCAATGATAACGGTCTGATATCTAGCCGATCCCCCCATTGACATTATAATAGGCATTCGTGAAAAATCAAAAAAATAATCTTTCTTCATTATGTCATAATCGTGATAATAATGAGCACCTGTTTTAAATACTCTATTCAGTGGACGCAAAAAGAAATTGTCGTTCCTTGACTGTTCTTCGCTTTCGTCATCTTCATAAGCAATCTTTATAATGGAAGAGAAATCCATACTTTTTCTATCCTCTTGCACCAATCTCATAATACCAATAACTGGATACATAAAAAAGAAACATAAAGTAATAGGAATAAGCGATTTTATTATGGTTTTACGATTTGGCCTATAGTATAAGAAGAGCAATATTAAAAGTGGGATAAGATTTGATATAAATATACCCTTACTTAATAATACTAGTGACATAAAAAACGACCATACAATATAACAAATATAAAAAACACTTTTTACTTTTCTTTTGTTCAAAATCTTATTTTCAACATATATAACAAATAAAGCAGGCACCAATTTTGTTTGAAAAAAAACTAATATACCAGTAAGGTGGAAAGGTAATACTACTGCAGCAGCACCCATTCTACCTAAGCCAACCATATACGAGAAAATACTTATAGGAAAAACAGATAAAAATATAACAGCCATCATCTTGTCTGAAAAAATCATCGGAGAATAATCGAATACTTTCTTAACTCTACTAAGAGGCTTCGTTATATACCACAAAACTGATAAAAACAAAACAAGAGGTGCTCCTAATTCAAGAATTCTAGCCCTATCTTGCATTGACAAATCACCATACCTGCTCGTTACTATTCCATAAGCAGGCATAATAAAAACAGAAACGACAACGACAAATAACACTATTAATTTTGCACTATGCGCAAAGATATCGTGTGTATTACATATAATAGAAATAACACAAACACCCAAAAAAAGAATCAGCAAAATATAGAATGGAGCACCAACAACCAATGAACCTATTAGTGCACCTATCAAGAGTAACACGACAAACTTCATAAATACAATATTAAGATATTATTTTATCTAGTTCTTCAAACTGCAAAACAGAATCAACAGAAAAATCATATTTTGAGGCCATATATTCTTGTACTGACAGAAAAAAATGATCAGAGATATCAAATTTATCCAACTCTACAAATGGCCCATTGTAATTAATGTCTTGAATAAAATTGAGCAATTTCATATTGTAAATAATTGGGCAATTCCTCTGTCCATACATAAACGACAATACCATAGAATGGAATCTCGTTGAAAAGATAGTACCAAAGCGCCCATATTTTAATAAAAAGTCATCTAGATTCCCAGCATAGACAAGAGTCTTTATTTCATTTAATTCATTACCACTAATTCTCTTCTTTAATGACTCAACATATTTTTTTTCATCAGTTTGAAAAGCAATGAGACAAAATGACTTGTTCCTATTTTTATAAAATTGTGCCGTTTTAAATATAAAGTCTTCATATGCAGGTTTATACTTACCTAAATTGATGTGCTTATCAAAATCTACGACTACAAATCCTATCTCATTCTCATCCTTTTCTACAATAGGGAGCACGGCCTGAAAAATAATATCTTTATGTACTCTAACATTGTTCAAATCAGAAAACAGATTGTATGAGAAATAATCTCTAAAACACACATCTGTAAAACGACTAAAATAATTACGATAGTTATTCAAATGCGACTCACTTGAAAATGGACCAAAATTTGCACCCAGTATAAAAGATGGTTTACTTCTTGCTAAGTCTATTACCGCCGAATTAATTGAATATGTAACCTGTGAATGTTTCGCTTCCTTAAATAGAGATCCCCCAATTATAATATACGCATCCACTTGATTAAAATACAACTTATAGAATCTTTTTTGAAATAATCCAAAGCAGTACGCATATAATCGTGATGATATAACACCTAGTATTTTACAAATCACTCTCTCTATCCGATTTATTGGAGTTCCTATGATTTTGATATTAGGTATATTTAAAAAAGCTGAATAGTCTTGTGGTGCAATTAAATAAAACATAGTACTCGGGTAACGATTTGCTAATATTTTTATAAACATATCGTCCCCCAAATTATATGACAAACTTCCTTTTACTAGGACTTTCTTTACTTCATTCATATTAAAAATAAGATTAGTGTACACTAAAAACTTGCTGAAATGTTTGTAAGTTGTCTAGTAAACTGACAATTTATAAAATTATTTAGAAAACGAATATTCTATTGAAAACTTGCTATATAGCGTATTTTATAAGCACCTATTATTTCGTATTACAGTTTATACACAAGTCAACACATTGGCAGCATACTTAACATTGCAATAACCTAGATGTTATTTTTTATCCATGAGCAATAACTCCTTAATAATATCTTTTTTGTTTTTCTATGTATCTTATTTGATAAAAGCATCTTGGAAAGTTTTATACCACGTTTAACGTATCCGCCTGCAAAATATACTTCCCGAAGTGATGTTTCTCTTTCTAAGTACATATTAAATTTTTCTATCAGGCTTTTATATAAATCTTCTGTCACCAGGCCTTTTTCTTGAGCAATTTTTAAATCTGTTAAATATTGTCTGTAAATTGGTTCAGGTTTAATTCTTTTAAAATATGTTGCACCTATCGAAGTGTTTTCACCATGAATTCTGTATTTTACTAAATGTTCATAGCTATAAGCTAGCCCTCCAAGCAAAAAAGATCTAAATGTAAAAGTTGAATCTTCAGTAGGACAATCAGAATTAAGAGGACCAAAAAAATCTACAATTCTACGAGTCATTATTCTAGAAGCCCCTGATGAACGATAGCTACCTTTAATATAGTCTTCTATCGTATATCTTTCTGTCTTTTCAATCTCATCCGTGAAAAAGCCCGTCTTTGCCACAGATGCGCCAAAAGGACTCATCGCGAAGGACATATTATCAACCTGCTCCTTCTGTATTGCCTCAACTGATCGTGAAACTCTATTCGGAATAGATAGATCGTCACCACAATTATTAACGATATATACGCCATGGGACATTGAAAAAAGTTTCATCACATTCCCACCTATTCCAAGATTGAGATGATTCCGATTGACAATAAGTTTATGAGGCCCATTATATTGTTTTGCAAATTCTTGTATTACTCCAAATGTATTATCAGGCGAACAATCATCAGAAACAAGTATTTCTAAATTTGGATAATCCTGAGCAACTGCCGCTTCAAGTGTTTCACGAACGAAATTTTCTTGCTTATATGTATATATACATAATGAAACTAATGGTTTTTCCATAATCACATTAAATTTTGTTTAATCCAAGTAAATGTTTCTTTTATTGTTTCCACAAAATCAGCCTTACACTCAAACCCTGTATCTTCATAAAGAAGATCAAGGTTCACACATGAATAATCCATATTCAAAGGGTCCTTGTACTCTCCAAATTTAAGTTCTACGTTAGGTGCAACTATGTCCCGGATTTCAGTAATCCACTGTTTGAACGTTTTTAATTCTCTATGACCTATATAGTATGTGCGTCCAGCCCTACCTTTTTCTGCAATTGCTATAAAGGCATCAAGGATATCACCTATATATATCATATCATAAAGATTATTACCTGCAATAAGTTTAGGGCTAACTCCTGAGATAAGATTCTTTGCAACCACATTAAACAACTGCATAGAACGATTCCCCTCACCATAAGGCATTGGTATCATACATCCAACAAACTCCGTATCATACTTTGTCGCGAGCGTCTTACACATCAATTCCAAGGCTATTTTAGCAGAAGCATAGATAGTAGTCCCTCTAGGAGTGAAGTCTTTTGAATTAAGAAACTGGGTAATCTCAATTTGATTGTTTGTACCAGAGTTAACAAAACGTTTAGCTCCCATCATTGCTGCTTCTACAAATGCATCGCAAGCATATTTGGCATTAGACAATTGAAGTTCATAATCCCAAAACGAATTCTGGAGCAAACCTCCTTGCCATGCAAAATGAAAGAATACATCGATCTTGTCATTAATAAGCGTATGTAACTCTTTATAATTTGCGAACTCTGCTACAATGGGGGTATAATTAGGTTTGCCCACGAATCTCGCTTGGAAGTCAAGTTTTATATCAACTCCATAAACCTTAATACCTTCTGCTAACAATCTATCACAAAGGTGTGAACCTAAGAATCCGCCTACGCCCGTTATTACGACTGTCTTCATTTAACTAACTTATAATACTGATTAACAAAAGATGCTTGTCGTTCAATTATTTTATAATTTTCTTCTCTCTTTGCTTCATTATTTAAACAATCCAAAAAGTGACAAATTGATTTTTCAAAAGCATTGTCTGCAGGTAATTTCTTCGTTAATGTCTCCTGATTGTGCTTAATCTGCATATCTGGTTCCAGTCCGTCAGGAGCTGTCAAAATACGCCCTGTTGTTAAAGTGCCAGTACTACCCCATGCCTCTAATTCGCACTTGTAATCACAATCCATACCAAACGACATCTGAACAACAGTTCCTTCATCATTCACCATTGTAGCAGATCCGAAGATATCTACGTCAAACTCGGGTTCATAATAGGCATTAGCACAAACCAATTTCGACCTTTCACCTAATAGCCAAGAAGCATATTTCAAACAATAACCACCAGCATCTAAAAGGGCGCCACCGCCCAATGCCTTGTTATATCGAAAATCATTAGCAGCTCTACGAGGGAATCCAAACGAAATACGATATTGACGCACTTTTCCAATCTCGCCAGATGCAATAATATCATTGACCGCCTGTAGTTGCTGATGAAATACAAACATATAGTTCTCGTGAACCGTAAGCTTCTTTTCCTTTGCTATAGCAAGAAGTGCTTGCGTGTCTTCCAAACTAGTTGTAAATGGCTTCTCTACATAAGCGTTTTTCCCTGCTTCCAATGCTCGTTTTGCCCATTTAAAATGAAGAGCAGGAGGCAACGGTAAATAAACGACATCCACATCTGGAGATTCAATAAGAGACTGATATCCTTCAAATATGCGACCACCATAGTTATCTACAAAGGTTTGTGCCTTTTGACGCTCTTTTTCAAGGACAGAATATGTAGATTCCGTAACCTTGCCTTCACCGACCCATTCTTCCGGTGTTGCGATAGCCACACCAACGAAATTAAAATCTTCTACTCTTTTAAGAGAAGGAAGAAATCGGCGAAATGCTATTTCTGACGGGCAGATAGTGCCCACGTTATATTTATTCATATTAAATGAAATTAATTGCAGACAATAAACTTCGTGCCTGGATATTAATAAAATTGTTAAATTTCAGGAAACTGTATATCTGACCTAAGGTCATCCATCGGTAACGTTCTGGCAGTTCTTTCGGGAAATCATCATCAGCTACGACTATCATATTCCGATTCTGTTCACGGTAGAATCGTCCACCCTCCTCAGATTGAAGCACGTCATACAAAACGCGTTCCTTTGGAGCATCTAGTACATAATCTGTGAATGTCGCTCTACCTTCGCCACTATATGCTCTAAAATTATCAGTTAAGCTTTGAACCGTTGGTGCTAATTCCAAAACATCATAGTTGCCACATTCCATCTTAGCTTGAACGAGAAAATGCCAGATTCCACCTTTCTTCTTGATAATAAATGCGCATAGACCTTGTTGCATTGGCTGAACAAGTGGTTGGCACCAGCTCGTAACTTCACGGTTTGAGATAGACACCTTTACTCCTATAACACGAAAAAACTTACTGTTATCATTTGCGATCTCTGATTCGGAACGATGCCATGCTTGTAGTTTATCTATGGGCTTACCTGTCACAATAAGATCATATTTTGCTTTCAAACTTGTAAGCCAAGAAAGCAATTGCCTCATAGATGACACACCACTTGTTGCTTGAGCTGATTTTATCATACCACGACCAAATTCTGACATTGTTAGGGAGGCAGTCATTGGTGACATATAATCAGTAAAGTCTATACCCGACAACACAGTACGAGTATCCATATTCACCATATTGTCGGTATGCATAAACTCCTTAATCTGACCTAGCGTCATCCAACGGAAATCAGGCAACACTTCCACATCTTCATCCACTTTGATGATGATATTACGGTTACGCTTACGAAGGAAACGAGCACCCTGTTCGCTTTGGAGCTGGTCAAGCAATACATTTTCCGGCTTAACATTCACAAAGTAATCCAAATATGCAGGTTTCTTTCCTTTGTGCACTCGGGAATAATTACTCTTGGTAGCCTGAAGAGTCGGACTTATCTGAACACAGTTTACATTGCCAGGTTCAATCTTTGCTTGCATCAAGAAATATAATACACCATTAATTTCCTTGGTAAGAATACCCAGATAACCAACCTCAGGCTGATTGATAATGGGCTGATCCCAAGAAGGTGTTTTGCCATAATCGGTTTCAATATGAATCCCTTCAATAGAAAAGAACTTGCCAGAATTGTGACGTAAACTTCCATTCTCATCAATGCACCATCCTTCCATTTCATCAAATGGAATCAACTGTACATTTACTTCGACCTCGCGGTTTCTACGCTCAATCCATTCACGTAAGGACTCTGTACTATTAATTGGATTGTTTGTTGTTAACAAAGAATGTATCATATTCTTCTTATTCTTTCGAATGTTAATTATTAATAACTTACTAACCTAAATTGGGATTACCCGTTCGTTTTACTTCTTCAATAACTTGCAATAAGTACTGGCCGTACTGATTCTTTGACATTGGCTTAGCCAATTCTCGCATCTTCGCTTCATCTATCCAGCCCTTACGGTATGCTATACCCTCGAGACAGGCGACCTTCAAGCCCTGGCGTTTCTCGAGTACCTCGATATATGTGGAAGCCTCACTCAATGAGTCATGAGTGCCGGTATCAAGCCAAGCAAAGCCTCTGCCTAACGTTTGCACCTTCAGCTCCTTGTCATTCAAGAACCACTGGTTGACAGTGGTTATCTCGTACTCTCCACGAGCAGATGGCTTTATCTTGCTTGCTACATCAACGACCTTATTTGGATAGAAATACAAACCTACCACAGCATAGTTGGACTTTGGATGCTCCGGCTTCTCCTCGATAGAGAGGCAGTTACCATCCTTGTCAAACTCTGCTACGCCATAACGCTCTGGGTCATTCACCCAGTAGCCGAAGACAGTAGCCTTCTTATCTTCTTCCGCAGTACGAACAGCTTCCTTCAGCATCTTTGTGAATCCCGCGCCTTGAAAGATATTGTCCCCAAGCACCAGACAGGCAGAATCGCTACCAATGAAATCCTTACCAATAGTAAATGCCTGAGCAAGGCCATCAGGAGATGGTTGCTCCGCATACTCGAAGTGAACACCATAGTCACTACCATCACCCAGCAGACGTTTGAAACCAGGGAGGTCGAAGGGTGTAGAGATAATAAGAATCTCACGAATACCAGCCAACATCAATACTGATATTGGATAGTATATCATCGGTTTGTCATAGATAGGCATCAACTGCTTAGAAATACCCTTTGTGATTGGATAGAGGCGAGTGCCGGAGCCTCCGGCTAATACGATTCCTTTCATAGTACTACTATTTTTCTTTTATCAATTAAGTTTTTGTTTAACTTTATTCAACACAAAAGCTCTTTCATTCCGAGTTAAGCCAAATAGCCAAAGTAATGTGGCAACCCATATCACACAAATAGAACCTTGAACTACAAAACGTACAACAACATCTTGAAATTCTACAATTTTTACAACAAATATCAAGGGAGAACACGCTAAAATCATAATAAAACTGTTAATGATTACCCTTTTTATCCATAAATTAAGTGGAAATGTAAGTACTTTCTTTTTAATCAGACTAAGTCTAACCGCAACTAGCGCAAAGTCAAGAACTAATCTAACAAACACCACGAAGAACGGCAAAGCGCCTAATAAAAGAGCAATCCAGCAAAATAGAATATTTGACAAATAAACAGCTGAGACTATAGTCTGATAAGCACCTATCTTTTTATCCGAAGTTATTACGCCTATTAATGGATTTGAGATTGATTCAAAAAAGACACATACCAAAGTAATAATACAGAACTCTTCAGTATACTCAGGATAATCACCTAACCATAAATGAAGTAGATCTGATATTACAAAAGAAACGGGTACAAGGATTAACAACACCAATATACTTGAATACCGAGACGACCTGATTACTAGATTGTTAAGATCTGAATAGTTGCCTGCTATATAATTCTTTGTAATTTGAGGTCCAAACGCAATCTGAAAATTGCTAACGAACGTCATTGCTGTACCGACAATAGTATTACTAATCCCTATAGCTGAGTTGACTGCAACACTGTAGAAATTGTTAACAAGAATACTTACTCCCTGGCGTGATAGGACATTTGCTCCAGTTCCAAAGACAGTCCACCCGACGTATGTCATTAAAGATTTAAAAGCACTTCTATCCTTTGTCTTTACATAGCGACACATTTCAAACTTTGTACGACAATAGAAAAAATACAGAGCAATGTTTAAGACATTTATTAAGAAAAGCAAAATTGCATAGACAACTAATTTGTCGTAATCAGAGGCTCTGACCACAAAAACAATCCCCAATTTTAAAAACACATCTATTATTGAAATCAGCGCATATACAGACATCCTTTCATGAGATATCACAACAGAATTGAACGGAGACTGAAGTATATTCAGAATTGCAGTAAATATAGACATCTGATAAACAACTGTGGCTGCCTGCATCCTGTCTGCAGGAATGTTCATCATATTATAAAGGATCCATAAACCTACCGTTTCCCCTAGAATAAAGATTATAATAGCAATTAAGACATGGGCGTTGATAGTTGTTGAATATATCTTTCGCTGGGAATCTAGGTTCCCAACAGACAACTCAGCCATAATAAAGCGCTTGGCAGCCCCTGCCAATCCTTGGTTTATAAACGAGAACAATACAACAATACCGCCTACGACATTATAGATTCCAAAATCATCAATGCCCAGCGTCTTTAATACAATACGCGTAGTATACAAAGACACTAATATTACTATCAGCATCCTTATATACATGTAGATTGTATTCTTCGCTATTCTTTTATTATTCTCCGATATTGTCTCAGACATTTATTGCTATTTAATTTAAAAAGGTCTGACCACTGTTATTGAACTTTATGTGCTTTCGCACCATTTTATGAGAGACCAGCGGGAGACCCGCACTCTATTTGTTTTTTATTCATTAGTGGTTAATCCTCCCTGGATTACTAGAATCTGACATCTAAAAATTCTTTTCTCCTCAATATATCCTTGAAAAAAAATATTCTGTGTCTAGAGTTAAAATCGTTAACGGATGGAACCATGGACGTCGTAGCCTTTTTCCAACAGAAACTCAGCCAAGTAACTGCCGTCTTGGCCTGTAATACCAGTAATTAATGCTGTTTTCAT
>AUXO015501874.1_pt1 | contig 20231 bp, 19 predicted proteins | sample 768731 | NCBI WGS metagenome assembly AUXO01 (sample SAMN02715735, study PRJNA202380) | gut metagenome | biome: sheep rumen | host: Ovis aries | place: New Zealand: Palmerston North
TAGCTCAGTTGGTTAGAGTGTCAGTTTGTGGTACTGAATGTCGCCGGTTCGAGTCCGGTCATTCGCCCCAAGAATAAATAATTGAGAAACAATTTATTATAAAAATAAAATTGTTTATTGATTTAAATCATATATTTATACTTGAAATTTAAAAAAAATTGCATTTTTAAGATACGAGGGCGAGTAGCTCAGATGGTAGAGCAGTTGACTCTTAATCAATTGGTCAAGGGTTCGAATCCCTTTTCGCCCACGATAAATTTTACCTATAGGATTACAATCTGTATTTGTAATGACTTATATTAATAAAATCATTGGTTATTTAACTAGTCAATTAAGGCATTATTTTAATTGTTATCACAATACTTTATTTTTTTTGTGTATTATTTTTGCTTTTTCTTTTATTAGTTGTATAATAATACTGTAATGTATTAAATGTCTGAAAGTACAGGAGATAAAAACACAAAAAAAAATAAAAGTGAAACTACTTGGTGGTCTATTGCTATATTTATAGTTGCCGCGTTGTTGATTGTAACCGCTATTGCAGCTGTTGTTATTTATGTCGGTAATGCACGATTTGATGAAATCAGACATAATGCAGAATTAAATAGTAGACACAATGAAGAAAGCAAAGGTGTTGTTGTTAATGATGGAAAAAATGAATATAAAAATATTGATATAGATAGTAATAGTCATCAAATTAAAAATAATTCAGGAATTGAATTATCTAAGGACTTAGAATTGGCGATGAAAATTGAAAACGCTGGTAGTAAAAATGAGAAAATTACTGTTAACGGAATTACTGCACTTAGCGGATTAGATGTTGATAATGGATATGCTAAATTTCAAGATTTAAATGGAAAAACACATATTGTTTCAACTGAAAATATTGATGTTACATATGGTGGTGTGAAATTAAGTGATAATGTAATAAAGATGATGGATGATGTTAGTTATGACAACGGAAAAGTTATATTTGATAATTTAAAAACGTCAATTAGCTATGACAATACAAGGGATAGTGCTGTTATTAAATATACAGATAATAATGGCATTGAATTTGGTCAAACAATATTAAATAATTTAACCGAGAAAGATGGAAAAATATATTCTGGAGATAAATTATTGAGCGATGAACAACAAAGTTTATTCAGCATTCTTGATAGAACAATGGATGCAAAATATCCACGCACAAAAGATGATTCCTTTTTTGATACAAAAACTAATATACCACAAAGTAATCAAAACATTAATGATAAACCTCAATCAAGCAATATGCCATCGTCGGATAATTCATCTGCTAAAACAAATCTTAAAAGTGTCTCTAACGAAAAGGCAAAATCATGATTTTTTAGTTTTTGCAAAACGTTTATTACTGATAATTACTATTAATATACCTATTAAAAACATTATTATTGATAATAATTGACCTGCTGTTAAATTGAAAAAATTACTTACTTCTGGACTTCTGAAAAATTCACATATAAAGCGTGCAATTGAATAGAAAATACCAAAAAGACCAGTCATAACACCAGGAGTTTTGATGAGATTTGTTTTTTTATAAAAAAATAACATTATAAAAAATAAGCATATACCTTCAGCAAAAGCTTCGTATAGTTGACTTGGATGTCTCGGCTGTTGAGTATAATCCGTTGGAAAAATCATTCTGAATGGTGATGTGTACGTTATATTTCCATATAATTCTGCATTTATAAAATTTGTAATGCGACCAAAAAATAAACAAATAGGAGCTATTATTACGCAATAATCAAGAATTTTCATTGTAGAAACCTTATGTATTTTTGAGAATATTAACACTGCCGTGACTGTGCCAATAACTCCGCCGTGAAAAGACATTCCTCCTTCCCATATTCTAAATACAGATGTTATATCTTTTAACGTTTCAGATGTATGATATATTATACAATCAAAAAAACGAGCCCCAATGATAACTCCAAAAATTATCCATAAATTAAGTTTATCACAATTCTCATTTGACATAAAATTATGTTCATTGTTTTTTTTCTTAAACCACCAGCATAAAATTAAATAACCAAAAATATATGCAAGAGAATACCATCTCACAGATAAATGTCCATAAATATTAAAAATGACTGGATCTATATTTGGATAAGTTAACATATTACAATTTTTTACTTATTTTTTTCTAAAAAATTATCAAGTTCAACCTGTAATTCTTTATCATTATTTATATTTTGACATCTATATCCACGTGTTTCAAAGGCATTTTTTATGATAGCATTAGTATTTTTCTTAATATCAGATATGCTGTTTGCAATTCCGCTTCCTTCATGTGAGCAAATTGGAACAATTATTTTGTTTGTAAAATCATACTTTTTAAGTATAGACATGATCGCCATTGGGCACGTGTCCCACCAAATTGGATATATTAGATATATTTTATCATATTCATCTATATTATCAGGATATTTTATTAATTCTGGAATTTTATTGGATAGAAGTTCTTCTTTTGCTTCTTTTGTTGCGGTATAATATTCATCTGTATATTTATGTTTTGTTTCAATTTTAAATAAATCCGCACTTGTTTTTTTTTGTATATATTTAGCAAGAATTTCACCATTGCCAATTTTTAAGTTTTCAACTTTGTTGTTTACCCAATTACTACCAGCACGAGAAAAATAAACTATTATACTTTTTTTCATAAAAAATTATTTTTCTATAGAAGATATTATTTTTTCAGCTTTTTTTATAACTTTTGCACTTTTTGTCGTGAAAGCTAATTTTGCAAAATATTCATCTGTATTGCTGGTTTTAATTTTTCTAAACTCCTTCATATCCAGAATGGTTTTTAGAATATTTAAATCCTTATTTGTTAATTTTTTCTTTTTAGCATTTTTAATTCTTATTTTTTCAACTTCATTGAAAAATATTTTAAAGCTGTTATTTAATTTATTTTTCTTATTATATACAACCCAGAAACTTCCATAGTAAGATTTGTAAATTTTGTCACCACTTGTTATTTGTTTTACCATTTTACAAGTAATTTCATCGAGAATTGAAGGAGAGGCTTCTAATAAAAACATTTGTTGAAAATAGTTAAGAGGAGCCTTTAAATTACTGTTTTCGGCAAACCATAATTCGCCGTTTTTTGAACCATAAAGACCATATTTCATATTTTTTGGATCTATAATTTTTTTAATTAAATTATCAATATTATTGCTTAAAATTTTATCAACATTTATTTGTTTATTTTTTATACAAATTTTTAATTTATTTAATAAAGCATCGAGTTTTTGTTCATTTTTTTTATTTTTGTCGCTATACTCATAATATTCTTGATTAAAAACATCGTCATATGTTAATGTTTTATTTTTTATTTTATTCTCGATTAAACTTAATGTTTTGTTTTCTTTAACTACAATTGTATTATCTTTTTTGCTTAGAACAACGTTATTAGATGTATGTTTTGTACAAGATGCATTTAATAATAAGACCAAAACAAAACATATAACGCAAACAACATTTTTTTGAAAATTTACAAAATAAAACATAACAAAGCTACACTGCTAGATAATTTAATTAAAATAAAAAACAAGTTATTTTCAAAAATATTTATAATATATGACGAAAGCTTGCAAATAAAAATTTGTTTTATTATTTTTTCTTGTGCTTGAACGAACCGTTAAAAGAATTAATAAAACAATGCTATTATTCAATAGACATCGCATGACGCAAGAAGCAGAACTCTTAGCAATTGAGCTACGAGATGTATTTTTAAAACTGGATATACCTTTCGATTATATAGATATATTAATTGATAAAATGTTGAAAACTTTGAGTTTAGCAAAATACAAAAATATAAATAAAAAAGACATTATTAGTAATTTTTTAAAACATTATTTTGAAGAAACTTTTAATAAAAATTGTAATTTTGATATAAAAAAAAACGTTACAACTGTTGTTGGTATTTTTGGAGCAAATGGTTCTGGTAAGACTTTATTTACAGTAAAATTGGCTAATTTTTTACAAAAAAAATATAACAAAAGAGTGTTGTGTTTGACATTTAATGTAAGCTCTCAAACAGCAAGACAAAATTTAAGAATGTTGTGTAAAGATAATAAAATTGATTATCTTGATTTATCTGTTTTTGGTTTAAAAAAAATGATAAATAAAATTAACGAAATTATAAAATACAAAATGGTTGACGCGATAATCATTGATGATGCAGATAAAGTGCAAAAAATTTTTGGTAAAAATATAGAGACTTTTTCTTTGATAAAGAATTTTAGTGAAAGGATTGTTGTTATTGATAGTATGTCTGGACAAAATATTTCACACATGATTAAAAAATATAATAAAACAATTGATCCGACTGGTTTTGTTGTTTCAAAAGTTGATTGCAATAACAAATGTGGAGTATATTTTTCAATAGCAAATTGTAGTTCTAAACCAATTTATTTTGTTTCAAGTGGGGAAAAAATTGGTAGTATTTACAGGTTTAACAAGAAAATGGTTAATAATGTGGTCGTTAAGGAAGATTGTTTAAAACACATCATGAAAAATTCATTTTCAAAAAAAAAAGAGTATGAAAAATTAGCAAGAAATCATCATAAAAAATTTAATTATGATGATATGCAAAAACAATTAATTGATATAATTGATGCTAAAAAAAATATAAATAAAACTGTTCCATTGTTTGCTAGTTTAAATTTTTTTAATGTAGATTTTGATAAAAATGCTCGTTGTTTGGTTAAAAAATGGATATCTATTATCCTATCAATGACTAAATTTGAAAGACTAAATGCAGGAACTTTAAGCTTAAGTAGAGTTAATCGCATAGCAAATGGCGCAGGAGTGTGTGTTAATGAAGTCTTGACATTACAGAAAAAAATTAAAGAGATTAATAAAGCATTATAATTGTATGTTAAGCAAATGTGTAAAAAAAATACTATTGATAATTTTGCCATTTTTGTTTTTTGCCTGCAAAAATATTTCATCTCAATATGGGGAAAAAAACATTATTAATAAAAAAATTTGTGTCTATATTAATATAGAAAATAATGCACAAAGAATGTTTACTAGAAGGATAAAGGAAAATCCAAATGTTGTAGATATTGAAAATTGCGATTATTTGCTTTTGGCTGAATTGTTACAATCTCAGAGTGATATATTAAATAATCTTGGGATTAGGATTGAAAGCAAAATTACGATGCATTCATCTTATTTTTTATACAAAAACGATATTTCAAAAATAGAACAGATAAAATCTATCTTAGAAACACCAGATATAAGAACATATGAACAATATACGGGCAAAAAAGGTGGTTCGTTATCTAAAGGCCCTGGTGTTGCGACTAATGAACATCAAGAGAAGAACTATGAAATTAGTGGCTCACATAGTGTTTATATTGGTACAAAAGCAAGAATTGATAAAATATTAAAACAAATTAGCGAAGGAGATGATTTTGCAGATAGTGTGTATATGGTAAATAATGCATTACTTACTGGTTTACAGCAAAGCAAAGAAGATATTGAATATCAATTATCTAGAAATCTAGCTGAAAAAGTTATTGATGATGCTATTTTTGATATTATGAATTTTGAAAAGTCTGAACATATAAAAAAGTGTCGTGCATATTATGATAAATATGTAAATATTTATTTTAATGAGAAGGAGATTAAATATTTAAGACAAGAAAGCGTTTCAAACGATAAATTATTGGAAACAGAATGCGAAAACGAATTTAATATGTTTCAAAAAGAAAATGAAAAAAACGAACAAAATATACAAAAAAAATACGAACAAAGAATAAAAAAAGAAAGAAATATTAGATATGAGATTTTTAAGTCAGGAAAACAGTCTGAAATTGAACAATATTCATTACATGAGAAAAAGCGTAAAAATAAACAAAAACAAGTTATACAATAAATTATATGAATAAAAAAAAAATGACAATATTATTTTTTTTATTTTTTTGTACGTTATTATTTGAAGTAAAAGCGATTTCTCCAGAAATAGTATTGAAAAATATGCAGCTATTAACTCCTGAAATTACAGAAGATAGGAGATATATAATACCGCAAAATTTTTCACATTCAAATAATTTAAGACGTAAAACAGGAAGTCCTTTTGTTGCAAAAGGAAGATTATTATATATTGATGGTTTTGTATTTGATGTAGTTGGCGTTCCGGTTGAAAATGCTGTTGTAAAAATTTGGCAAACAAATCATTTTGGATATTACAATCATTTAGTTGTAGATAAGGAAGATTTTTCTAAATATGATATTGATTTTGAAGGCACAGGCACATGCGTTACAGATGTTAATGGGCATTATTCATTTTTCACAATAATACCTGGATATTATGGCAATAATACACCACATATAAATTTTATAGTAGAACATGAAGATTTTAAAAGGTTTGAAACTATGATGTTTTTTACTGCACATGTAAAAAACATTGATGACAAAAGATATAAAAATCTTAGTAATAAAGCTCGTTATTTAACCAGTTGTAGATTGGAGGATTTTTCCTCCGAAGATTCTGAGTATGGCAAAAAATGTAATTTCGATATACGTCTAAATGGTTTTCATCACAGAAAGAGATATTAAATAATTAAAACATGTTAAGTCGTGTAATAATTGCCATCATTGCAATAATATTTTCAACTGCTAAATATGCTTTGTCCGATGGCTGGACGCAACCAAAAAATCATGGAATTTTTATAACATCATATGAAATGCGTTCTTTTAAAGGTCTTGATGTTGGAGGTAAGTTTAATGATAGTTTGGATTTTGCTCAAAGTGTTTTGAATTTGTATGGCGAATATGGTCTTTCAAAACGAGTAACATTTGTTGGAAAAGTAATAGCAATAGATAGTATGTTTGTAGATGAAAAATTATTTTTAGGAAATGTTAAACAACGAAGTATTGGTCTTGATACGTTTAATGCGTTGTTGAGAGTTGGAGTTATCAGAAATAATACGCTTGCTTTATCCATTGTTGGTGGTTTTGGAACACCTAGTGTATATGAACAAAAAATTTCAAGTCAATTTGCTATAAAAAAATATAAACAAATTTCTGGTATTGAGCTTGGTTTAAATTTAAGTGAAAGTGATTTTTTCACATTAACATTGAATTATCATATTAATATAAAGCATTGGTATAATGAATTTAGATTTGAGGCGGTATACGGACATTTTTTCTTAGAAAATATTTTATTTATGGTTAGATTTCAAAAATTTATTTATTATATAAACAAAGAATTTAAAAATGAGAACTACAATCCACTTGATAGTTCTGTTTTTGATTATTTGGCCAATAGTGGTTTTGCAAAAATTACATTTTCTCTTGCAATGCCAATATCAAAATATTCAACATTTGAATTTGGTTTTTACTCATCAATTAAATCTAAAATTACAAAAACAAGCGAACTTGGTATGAAGATGAAAGGAATATATGCAAGTATATGGTTAGAATTTTAATCAGCTATATTGCTACCTTTGATAAAAATAGCATCATATATAGGTTTGTATATATGAAACATTGCCATTGTTTTTTTATTCTTTTTTATTTTTTTAATTACTTTTTTATAGTCTTCTATTGATTCAATTTTTTCATCATTTACCTGCATAATTACATCACCAACTGCTAATGTTAACATTGGATTACTATTGTTTTTTATCTCAGAAACTATAATTCCACTAACATCTTTTGGGAAACGTAATTTTCTATGCATTTTACTTGTCAATAAGCGATAAGTTATATTTTCGTTTGACCATTCTTGTTCCCCTATTTCGCCTTTTTCTAGCTTTTCTATATATCTAACATTATCGGCTTTTACTTTGAATTTTTTAATTTCTCCATATCTGTTAACTACAATATCACTAATTGAACCAGCATAAACATCATTGCTAACTTTTCTTAGAGCCATATTGTCTTTTAAATCTTTACCATTTACTGATAAGATAATATCTCCGCGTTTTATTCCAGCTTTTTCCGCAGGTGAATACTTTAATACATCGCAAACAAGCATACCACTATTTTTTTTAAGACCAACTGTTTTTATGTCATAAGGTTCAAGTTCTCTTAAATTTACACCCCATAAACCTTTTGATATAATTGTTCCATTTTTAAGATCTGGTAAATATTTTTTCAATGTATTTGAGGCAACTACGAAATTCATTCCTTGAATGAAAGCAAAACCTGAGCTTGCAACTCCGATTACTTCACCATTTAAGTTAAATGTTGGTCCACCAGAATTACCAGCATTCACAGCAGCATCAATTTGTATGTATTCGCCGGCCGTTCCCCAAATATGTTTTTTTGCACTATCAGTTGGATTATATTCAATTTCTCTCGATTTTCCACTTACTATTCCTGCTGATGCAGACCATTTATAACCAAGAGGACCTCCTATAACAATTATATTGTCTCCGACTGATAAATCATCAGAGTTTCCAATTTTTGCGGCAAAAAATCTTTCTCCTTTTAACGGTGATACTTTTAAAACAGCAAGATCTGCGCCTTCGTAATATCCAATAACTTTTGCATTATATTTAGTTCCATTTTTAGTTTCAACGTCAATACTTTGTGCATCATCAATACAATGATGATTTGTTACTATGTATCCGTCCTCGCTAACAAAAAAACCACTACATGTGGCTTGTGCTTTTATTTTTTTTGGCGGAAAAATTTCACCACCAAATGTATTTAAAAGCATATATCTTTCTTCGTATTCTGTATCTTTCAGATATATTCCCTTAATATGGACTACTGATTTTGACAGTTCTTCAACAAATTTATCATACCTAATATTTTGTTGTTTTGATGTATCTTCATTTTTTTCGGATTTTTCAGATAATAATGGTGTATTTTGAATATTTGGTGTTTCAAACGTTTGTTCAAGTTGAGTTTGTTTATTGTTATCATCTTTATCTGTTAAAATTTTGAAGCTAAAAAAACAACAAAAAGCAATTAAAAACATTACTAATAATGTACATAATATATAAAATGAATTTTTAATAATTTTACACTTTAATAAATTAAATAAAGACGACATAACTTAGTCTGTGATAATAAGCTCTTTTTTTTTTGCAAGTATTTTTTTATATTCTTTTTTTTTATCGCATTCAGTTAAATTGCTATTTTTAACTTTTAATAATTCTAGCTGAATTATTAAATTTTTAAGTTCAAGAACAATATCACTGGTTTTTTTTGTATTTATTTCTTTAAATTCTTTAAAAATTTGATCGCAAAATTTTTGTCTTTCTTTATCGCTTTCATTGTTTAATTTTTTAAGTAGTTCTTGACTTTTTATAGTTAAATGCTGTATTATATTTTCGTCTATATCACAATTATTTTGAAGATTTTTATCTTTTAGCAAAACTGCTATAATTTTTTTTTCAATAAATTCTACATTCAATGTATTTGGCATTTTATTTTGATTTAATGTCATGTTATGTTTATTGTTAAAGTTTTGTACATAATTGTTCTTTTTAAATTTTTTTTGTTCAAAATTGATTTTGTTAAATTCATTTTGAAAAAAATTTGTGTAATTTTTTTTTAGAATTTTGTCTGGAATTGTACCAATTAAAGTATAAATATTTTTCTGCAAAACAGATAAATCATTTGGATTTGATAAATTGTATTTTTGCTTGTAAATGTTAATTATAAATTGGTTTATTGGTTCGGAATTGTTTAATTGTTTTTGTAAATCTTCTTGTTTGTATTTTTTTAAAAATTCATCTACATCTTTTGCACCTTGAAGTGTACATATTTTAGGCACAAAACCTGTTTTAAGAATTGGAAATATCATTTCACAAGCACGCAACGTTGCTCTTTGTCCTGCATTATCGTTATCGAATACAAAAATTGGGTCTTGGCAGTAATTGAAAATTATTTTTAAATGATTTTCGGTTATACTTGTGCCAAGTGGCGCAATCGCTGTTTTAAAACCGGCTTGCCAAAGCGATATTGCATCCATATAACCTTCAACAATTATGAATGGATTATGATTTCCATTTTTATCTTTACCTATATTTTTTTTCGATCTATTGAAATTGAATAGTATATTTCCTTTCTTGAAAAATTCACTATCGCTTGAATTTAAGTATTTAGCGTTTTCATCGTTAAGTTTGTATATTCTTCCGCCGAAAGCAACAATTTTACCTTGTGTGTTGTGTATAGGTATCATTATTCTGTTTCTAAAAAAAAGATATTTATATCTTTCACCATTTTTATTTTGATTTTCGCGTATTATTCCATATTTAATTAATGTTTTTTCATCAACTTTGTATTTTTCACAATAACCTAAAAGATCTTTTAAATTGTCATTTGCAAGACCGAACAAAAATTCTTTTTCCGTTTCATTGTTAATATCACGTATAATTTTCACGTAATTAAGGGCTTCTTTGTCTTCGTGAAGACATTTTTGATAATAGCAAGCAACAGTTTCCATAGTATTGCATAGTGTCTTATATTCGTTTTCTTGCTGAATTAATTCTTTTGTATTTTTTTTATATTTACTTTTATCTATGCAAAATATATCGCATATATGATCAATTGCCTGTTGAAAACTACATTGTTTTATGTTTTCAATAAAAGTAAACACATCGCCACCAGCACCACAACCAAAACAATGATACAACCCAGTTTTATCATCGATGTGAAATGACGGAGTTTTTTCGTGATGAAACGGACAACAACATTTTTTTCGTCCAGAGCCATCGTTTTTCAAATGAGTAAATTTTCCAATAACTTCTGATAATTTGCGAGATTTTATTTCTTCGATAAGATTTGCCATCGTATAAATAATTTTTATTAAAAATAAATTTTTAAGATGCTAGAATTAAATTTTCTATTTTGAAAAAATTTTGTTGATAGTGAATGTTTTTTTTGTAAAATATATAGACATTGTGTGATTGATGAAAATAACAAAAAACAAGATGAAATTGAAAATATGCTAAATTTGGACTCATTAATTAATGGGAAGCAAAAAAATAGCATTGACGAACGTAAAAATAATGTTAAAAAGAATGAAAATGACGAGAATATCGAGATATTAGAAAATTTTAATAAAATAAAAAATGATGGAATTGATGCAATAAATAAGCAGATAAATCAAACAAATGAAAAGTTGGTTAGTTTTGTAGATAAATATAATAAAACATTAGATGATGATAAGAAAATATCTGATTTATATGGTGAAAAAATAACAGAAATGTTGTTTAATGAATATAGCAAAAATAATAAACAATTGGAATTAGGAGATGCTCAGGTTGCTTTAGAAGCCAAACAAAGCGTAATTCAAAACGATTTGCAAAATAACAAGCAACAAATTGAATATTTAAAGGAAGCTGGTTTGAATTTAGAAAAAAAAGAAAAACAAGGTGATAAAAATCCTTTGATGTCGGCTGGTTATTTGCAACGTGTTTTAAGTTTTATGAATGAATGGCTTAAAAAAGAACAAGAAGCCGCAAAGAAAGAAATAAATAAAGATAAAGAAAGATTGAAAAAAAAATCAGATGATTTTAAAAAAGAACTAAATACTTTAACAAAAAAAAAACAACAAAAAGCCAAAACGCTTTCAAGAAAAAGAGAACGCAATGTATCAAAAAGAAGATCTTATAACAACAAAATAAATGACATATATGAAAATAAATTTGCACAAATAAATAAAAGATATAAAAAAATATTAGGTTTAGAGCAAAAATATTTTGATGAGATAAGTTCAACAAAAGCTATTAACGATAAAAGAGAACTTATTAATGAATTTAAATCGGATGTTGATTCTATGTTGAAAGCAAGCTCTTCGGATCTAAAAGAAGAAGATAACAAATTTGATGAAAAAGGCAACAGGGTTGAAACTAAGTTGGAAAAGAAAGAAAGAAAAAAAAAAGAAAAGTTAGAGAGAAAAATGAAAAAAAATAATTTAAATCAAAACGATAATAATTCAGATGCTAAAATAAAAAAAGCTTACAGTGATTACAATAATCAAAAATCGGATGATAATGGAAAACTTCAAATAAAGGATATAAATGAAAGCAATAACATAATAAATAATACAGGCATAAATTCAACTGAAAAAAATTTACCAAGAATTGGTATTTAAAAATTATTTTCGTTCTTAAGGTATAAAATCTTTCTAACTATAGAAAAAGTTTTATCTATTTTTTTGTAACCTTTTGGTTTATTGACTTTGTTGACAATTATTTTTTTTTTGAAAAGCATCGTCTGAGTTCTATTTTGCCTGTGTGGTGGAATTGGTAGACACAAGGGACTTAAAATCCCTCGAGGGTTAACTTCATGCCGGTTCAAGTCCGGCCATAGGCACCATAGGTTATTAGTGTTTTTATCTTATTAATATGGTTGGTGTTTTAAGTATACAATTTAATCCTAAAATTGGCGATAAGGAAGCAAACTTAAAAAGGGTTGATGATTTTATTAGCCAAAACTTAGACAAAAAACTAGATTTAATTGTATTGCCAGAATTTTTTTCAACTGGTATTATTGATCACGGTATTTATAGGGATTTTGCAGAAAGTGAAGAAGATGGGTTTGCAATTAAAGGTATTCAAAAGATTGCAAAGAAGTATAACACAAATATTGTTGCTGGGACAATTATTGAAAAAGTAGTTAATAAAAAATGCGGTGATAGATTTTACAATACTTCGTTTGTTTTAAATAGAGATGGAGAAATTGTTGGAAAATATAGAAAAATACACTTATTTAAATATCTTTTTGGAACAGAAGATGAAATTATTACTCCTGGCGATAGGCCTGTTGTTATTGATTTAGATTGTGGTAAAGTAGGAATCAATATTTGTTATGATATAATGTTTCCAGTTCATATCAAAAATCTTGTGAAAATGGGAGCTGAAATTATTGCTTTTCCAAGCGCTTGGTTTGTTCGAAGCGACAAATATAACGATATTAAAAAATTGAACGCAGAGAAGGATCTTTTCAGAAGTTTGCAAAGAGTTCGTGCATTTGAGAATTTTACTTGTATTGTTTCAAGTAATCAGTTTGGTTTAGCTAAGGAAGGCCGTTACAACATAGGATGCTCAATGATTAGTGCAATACCGGAATATGAAGAAGAAATTTCAATTAAAGCAGATGATAGTGAATGTGCAATTTATGCAGACATTGATTTAGATCTTGTTATAAGAAAGTATAAAAAAGAATTTCCAATATCTATAATTGATTAATTTATGTTATGCCTTTCTGATCGCTTGGTAATCCAGTATTTACTGATTGGTTAATATTTTTTTTTTCAATATTATCATATGGATTAGGATTTTCTTTTAATGGAATTGCATTATTTTTTTGTGTATTATTGTTAATGTTTTGTTGTTCTGCTTGGACGCCGTTTTCTTTTTTAGTTTCCACACCGACGTTATTGTTTGTAGCACTAATATTTGTATTGTTTGACGAAGCATTTTTTTTTGCAGCGATAGAGCTAATTACTGCTCCGACAATAAGTAGAAATAGTGGAATAATTGTAGATGCTAAAACAATGTAACTGGTATTAAAATAAAATACCCTTCTTGATAATATTCTGTCTGCGTATAAAAGTAATATTTTATTTAAATAATTCATATTTACATATAGAACATATTGTATCAGATTATAGCAAATAAATGATTAAAAACAAATAATTCTAGTTTAGAATTATTAAAAAATTATTAAAAAACAAAATCATCATCATAATAATCGATATAACTTTGTTTTTTTGTTTCTTCATGGTTTTGTATTTTTTTCTCTTCTTTTGTTTTTTTTTGATTGTTAATTGTTGTAGTGTTTATCTCTAATTTACCGTATTTTCCACAAGAACTTGTTAAGAAAATTAAAATAGAAATAGATAAATAAATAAATATTTTTGTATTGTATGTTTTCATAAAAAACAATTTTATTTGCAATTTAGTAAAAAAGTTTTTTTATAAGTAAAGATAAATTAATTCAATTGTTATGTTTAAATGTCGAAAATATCGTAGATCTTTTACTTTAATAGAGTTATCAATTGTATTATCTGTTTTTTCATTATTTGTTATCATGACTATTTCAGGCGCGAGTATAATAAACAATGCCAATTCGTTAAGAATAATAAAACAGATATCAAATTACAGAGAAGCAATTGGTCATTTCTACAGGACATACGGTGCTTTGCCAGGTGATTATAATGATGCTCAATATAAATTCGCTCCATCTGGATATACGCAAATGTCTTCGCGCGATTTATCTACACTTAGTAAAGATATTTTAGATAAAATACCTTTAAATGGATCTTCTAATGGTATGGTTGAAGGAAATATAAATGGTGACTTGTCTTTTCATTATTCTGAGGTATATGGTGTATGGAGCCATTTGGGCGCAAGTGGGCTGATAGACAATAAATATTCAAATACATGTTACGATATTTCGTCTTCTGACAGAAGAAAATGTAGCAAGGCTGGCTATAATCTCCCGAAAATTCAAGGCGGATATAATGAAAATTCTTCATTTATTTTTTATTCATCTCTTTTAGAAGCAAATGATGCTAGACTTTATGGAGCTATTATAGATCAAATAAAAAGTATTGGAGAAACTAAAAGTTATAATATGCTATTACTTACAGATGTTTCGCGTAGTTATGTTTATAACAGTTCAGTGGCTCTTGATGATTATGTAACTTTCGGCGCTGGAGGTGCAGTTTCGTCAAATATAATGATAAAAATTGATACAAAAATCGACGATGGAATGCCGTTTACTGGCAGAGTTTTTGGTGTTAATGGAGGCGAAAAAGACAATCAAAAAGATGGCAATCTTATGGAAGGTCAATGTAATACATATAAAGGCGATAATAGTAAGTTTAATGGAGATGATTATAAATCAATTGTTTATACAAATCAGGGCAATAAAAGTTGTGTTGGTATAGTTTTATTTGATGAATTTAATAGTTGAATTTAAACTTGCAATTAATTTAATATGTTGATTTATTTTTACAAATATGTTTAAAAATAAAAATGGAGTGATTATTGGTGTTGCAAATGAGCGTTCAATCTGTTGGGGAATAGCTAATGAATTACTTAATAAAGGTGCAAACTTAGTGTTGAGTTATCTTGATATAACGGAAAGTCGTGTGCGTGGACTAATTGAAGGTAAGAATGCTTTTGCAGCAAAATGTGATTGTTCAGACGATAATAGTATAAATGAATTTTTTAATTTTGTTAAACAAAAATTTGGAGAAATTGATTTTTTAGTTTGTGCTCCAGCCTTTGCAAGTAAAGAATCTTTAAAAGGAGAGTATATGATGGTAAGCCGAAAGGATTTTTTACAGGCCATGGATATATCTGTTTATTCATTAACTGCTGTATCTCGTATTTTTGCACCTATTTTAAAAAATGGTAGCAGTGTTTTAACCTTAACATACTATGGTTCTGAAAAAATTATTCCAAATTATAATGTAATGGGTGTAGCTAAAGCAGGTTTAGAGGCTAGCGTTAGATATCTTGCTAATGATTTTGGAAAAAGAGGCATTAGAGTAAATTCAATTTCAGCAGGACCAGTCAAAACACTTGCTTCAAGTGCTATTGGGGAATTTAAAAAGGTGCTTACTTTCGGAGAACAAGTGTCTCCAATGAAAAAAAATATCTCACAGCAAGATGTTGCAAACACTGCTGTTTATTTACTAAGCGAATTAGCAAGCGGTGTAACTGCTGAAAATATACACGTAGATTGTGGGCTTAATGCCGTGGGTATGTTTTTTGTTGAAAATAATAAAGACAATAATATTTAAAGTTGTTCTATGGAAGAAGGATATAAATTTACAAAAATGCATGCATTTGGAAATGATTTCGTCATCTTTGATTTCCGTTCTGAAAATTCTAATTTTTTGTTTTCAAAAGCGCAAATTATTATAATGACTGATAGAAACTTTGGGATAGGTTGTGATCAACTTATAATAATAAACAAACATCCAAAGCCTGATGATGAAAAAGGCGTAAATGTCTCTGTTCGTGTTTTTAATCAAGATGGTTCGGAAGCTCAAAACTGTGGCAATGGAATTAGATGTGTGGTTGGTTACATCGCTCGTGAAACTCAGAAACCACTTGTTCGTGTTCAAATTGGTAAAAAAATGATACTTGGAAAACCAGATAGACAATCCTTATGTGCAAAAGTTAATATGGGAATTCCTGTTATTAATGATAATATAGTCGAAATAGGCAACAAACATAAAATTATAATTGTTGAAAATTTTGAAAACATGAGCAATAAACAAGATTCTGAATATAATTTACATTATGTCCAGATAAGATCTCGTGATGAAGTTTTTATGAGAACTGTTGAAAGAGGTAGTGGCGAAACACTTTCATGTGGCTCTGGTTCATGCGCAGTTGCTGCTTATTGTATAGCTAATAATTTAGTTGACAAAAATGTAAAAATAGTTTCACGTGGTTCAGATATAATGGATAAATTTGCAAAAGTTGATTGGGCTGGTATTGGCAAACCAATACTTTTGACTGGAAAATATGATTTTGTTTTTTCTGGGATAATTAGAATTTGATTGTTTATTTTTTTGTTTATGAAGAGAGTGTTTTTTATTTTATTTATTTTATTATTGTCGGGTTGCGATAATAAGAAAAAGTTATTCGTAATTGCAGATAGTAAGGAATTTAATTTATCAAAATTAAAGGTAGAGAAAGAATTATATAAGAATGCGTATCTTACAAACATTGGATATGTAATAGTAACAGGTATTGGCAAAGTAAAAGCAACATATTCGTTAACTAAGTTTTTAACTTTGTATAAAAATAATGTAAGCGATATATATAACATTGGTACAGCAGGCGCAACTACAAATAATAAATGGGGCGATATAGTTGAGTGTACCAAATTTGTTCAAAATGATTATCAATTTAAAAAAGATATAGTGAAAAATTATAGTGTTCTTAAAAAGAATAATAATTTCACATGTCTAACGACAGATAAATTTATAACAGAGAAGCGTGATGCTGGTAATTTTGTCTTTGAAATGGAAAGTTATGCATTAGCAGAAGTTGCTGGTAATTTTGGTTTTAAAGATAATTTTTATGCAATTAAATTTGTAAGTGATATAGTTGGTAAAAATACCGTTGAACATTGGGATAGTGATGCTGATAATTTAGCATTAATTTTGACAAAAAAAATGATTGAATTGTCAAAAGTTTTAAATAAATAAAATGAGAAAAAGTATCGTCTTTTTTTTTGGAAAACGATTTTTAAAATCAAAGAGGTCTTTAATATTACCGCACATAAGTGTTGTAATGTCTTCATTGGCAATTTGCGTTAGTGTTTCAATTTTAATAATTGTAACATCTGTCATGAATGGTTTTTCAAAAGAATTAATTGGTAAAATTCTTGGTTTAAATTCTCATATAACACTTTATTCAAGTGGTAATACTTTTAATGATTTATCAAAAATAAATAAACAACTAGGAAGTATAGATGGTGTTAAACTTGTTTTTCCTGTTATTACTGGTAGTGGTATGATTGTTAATAGAGATGAATCTATTGGTATTTTTGTAAAAGGAATGCAAAAAAATGATATTAGAAACAATAAGGATTTAAATAAAAGTCTTATCACAAATCTTGATGATTTCAATGATTATAGCATAATTTTAGGCAAAGGTGTTGCAAGACAAATAATGGCTAAAAAAGGAGATTATGTTAATTTAATTGTACCAATTGTTGCAAAAACAATGTTCGGAACTTTTCCAAGACAAGTTAAGTTGAAGGTTGTTGGAGTTTTAAGCTCAAATTCTCAACAATATGATAATTATATGGCAATTATTCCTTTTGAAACGGCTAAAGATATTTTTAGTATTAAAGATGGTGCAAGTTCGATTGAAATTATGACTAATGATCCTGAAAATTTAAAAGAAGTTGAGAGCAAAATATCAAAGATTGGAAAGTATTATATTTCTGATTGGAAAATGGAAAATAGCGGATTATTACATGCACTAAAAGTTGAGTCAAATGTTATGTCATTAATTTTAGGTTTATTTGTTGTTATTTCTGTGTTTACAATCTTTGCAGTTATAAGGATGATGATTAAGTCAAAAGAACGAGATATTGCAATTTTAAAAGCACATGGAATTTCAAATAGCGAGATAGGGAAAATGTTTTTTATTGTCGGGTTTGCTATATGTGTAGCTGGAATGATTTTAGGGAATTTTTTAGGTATTTTATTTGCGTTAAATGTTGATGATATAAGATTATTTTTAGAGAATATACTACATACTACATTGCTTGATGGAGATATTTATCTTTTATCTAATTTACCAAGTAAAATTATAGTGTCTGATATAATTAAAATAAATTTGTTTACTTTCATATTGTCCTTGTTTTGCATTTCTTTTTCCATAAAAAGAAATACAAAGATAAACGTTGTTGAGATTTTAAGAAACAATTAATATGTCCAAAAACAATGAATTCAATTTTCGTGGTAATCAGATGGAGAAGTGGGGTTTCTCCAATAGTGATTGGAGAAACAATGGTGTTATTACTGGTAATGATGTTGATGTAGCAATTTATACAAATAATCAGGATGATAAAAAAGATAAAAAAACAAAAGACAAAAGTGATTTAGAACAATACTGTATATGGTTAGAATGTAAATATAAAGATACAGATGTTTGGAAGATGTTGGCTCAAGCTGTTATGACAGCTTTACAAGTTAATGAAAGAAATAGGAAAAAACTACCTTCATACGTAGGTTGTTTAGATAGTTATATACCTTCTTATATAGGTTGTTTTAGTAGTAATGCTGGTGCTATAATAGAAAAGTTTACTATATCTTCATTGTTAACAGGAGAAGATACCGTTAACTTAAAGCAACAAGCGAGTAATTTAGATGAAAATACTGTTAAGATTATTAAAGATATAATACTAAGAAATAGTAATAAGAATGATAACAAAGGATTGTTTTTGTATAACACAACAAATAGAGACGAGGAAAACCTTGAACAATTTGGTAAGAAATTAATAGAGCTCAGAGATACATCAAGAATAAATAAAAATCATATAACAGTTAATAACTTTGACTGGATATATGAAGAATATTGGTTAAAAGAAGTAGCTCCATTAATTAAATTTAAAAAAGGAATAGATGAAGATTATAGAACAATAGATGAAATATTACCTTATTGTTATTTAGCTGATTTAATGTTTGATGATGAGAGTAGGAAAACATTATCAGAAAAACTAGATGTTGTATTACAATATGATAGAAATGATAATAATTATAAATATAAAGATAAGATTATTATTAAGTGTACAACAGGTATGTTTGAAAGAATTGTTGAAGATAATATTGAGATAACAGACCAAATACAATATAAAAGCTTTTGGAACAAATTCAAACGTCCACCAGATGAAGAATATAGGAATAAAATAATTGAACGAGTTGATTTACTTGTTTCTCAAAACCTCCGTGAACGTCATGGTGATTTCTTTACACCAAAAGTAGTTGTTGACAGAGCAGTAGAGTATTTAACAAAAACACTAGGTCCTGATTGGCAAGACAAGTATTACATATGGGACTGTTGTTGTGGAACAGGTAACTTACTTCAAGATCTAACACATCAAGACAGAATTTTTGCCTCCAGTCTCAAAAGATGTCATATTCGTTTAATTCAGGCACTTGGTAGATTAAAGAATACACCATCCAACCATCTATTTCAAATGGATTTCTTAAATGATGACTGGAAACCAATATCTGATGGTGGTAAAATACCTAATGATCTATGGGACATAATCAAACATCAACCACAAAACCTTCTTATATTCATTAATCCTCCGTATGCTGAGGCGGGGAATAAAAGAGTTGTTAGCAGTGGTGGCAAGGAGAGGAACAAAATAGGAATGTCAAACAAAGATTTATTTATACAATTTTATGAAAAAATCTATGATAATATTCGTGGTTGTTATGTTGGTTGTTTTTCAACATTGAAACACCTAAATGCTAGCAAGCTTACAGATTTTAGAAATAAAATGCAAATAAAATTTTTCACTGGTTTTGTTTTTCCAGGGGATGTTTTTGACAATGTAAAAGGACAATTTCCAATAGCATTTCAAATTTGGCATTATGATGGAATAACGCCTTTTGAAGATAAATTTGAATTTGATGTTTTCGATGGAAAAAACAACTATATTGGCAAAAAAACATTTTTGAAATTTAGCAAAGGTGATTTTATAGTTGATTGGTTAAAAAGTTATACAGACAAGAGAGAGAG
>AUXO015403533.1_pt1 | contig 20219 bp, 13 predicted proteins | sample 768731 | NCBI WGS metagenome assembly AUXO01 (sample SAMN02715735, study PRJNA202380) | gut metagenome | biome: sheep rumen | host: Ovis aries | place: New Zealand: Palmerston North
GTAATCTTCCACCAGCCATTTTCATTCTCAGCCAGTCCATTATAGCCAAAATCTACGGCTCCTCCGGTAACTTTCCACCAGCCGGTTTCATTTTCTGCTACGCCGTTATAACCGAAATCTACAGCTCCTCCGGTAATTTTCCACCAACCGGAATTTTCATCATACCAAAGACCTGAATAATCAAACATAACCTTGCCGCTGGCAACGCACCACCATGCTCCATTATTTTCTACGACACCATTTTTGCTAAAATCAAGTGTTCCATTCTGTACATACCACCAGCCATTCTCATTTTCTGCAAGACCGGTAAATGTCGTATCAATTTCTCCTTCTGTATAGTAATGCCACTGACCGTCTTCGCCACAATCCAAGCCTGATGGCAGCTGATATCCTCTTCGAACAACACGTTCTCCCGGATATACCCACTTTGTAACTTCATCTGTTCCGGCATAAACATATTCTCTGCCCGACATTGCTCCATCGATAAAATCCTCGATTGACACATTACAGTTAGAATTATTCTTTATGCCTGTAAAATTACAGTGAAAGAAGTGACTTCTGTAAATAAACCCTTCAAAATTCGATGGAATCACCAATTCTCCCGTAAATCCACTGCATTGAAAGAATGCACCTGCATTAATGTATTTAAGACTCTCTGGTAATCTTAAACGTCCTGTAAATCCACTGCATGAATGAAAAGCACTCCACCCAATTTCTTCAAGTCCTTCATGCAGAATCAATTGACCTGAAAATCCGCTGCAACCATTAAATGCATTTGACTGAATCTCCTTCACACTACCAGGGATTTCCAAATTGCCTGTGAATCCAATACATCCGCTAAAGAGACTTGGTGCGATTAATGTAATTCCATCTTCAATAATCAACTGTACATTTCCACCTTCTCTTGCAAAAAGTGTATTCTTAAATGAAGGCAGATTTCTTTTCGTAGTATAATCATACATCGGTCCACTTCCGCTAACAGTCAATACATGATCCTTTAATGTTGCAGTAACATTTCTTCCAACTTTCCAGCTGCCCTGTGTAATAATTCCATCACTATTCCACTCTGTCCGCACTGTTTCTGCATGTACACACTGTGGTGCTGCGATTAGAACTGATGTTCCAATAGAAACCGCTGCCAGAACTGTTACTATTTTCTTACATATTCTTTTCATAAATTCTCTCCTTGTCAATCTTTTGTTTTGGGGTAATTCTATCTTTATGCCTGACCGCCCTTATTCTCCTCACTGCCTGTTGCTTCCTGTGCCTGTGTATTGCCATTCTCAGATGCCTGTTTCGGCGCAGTCACATTTGTATTAGGTGTCGGTGCTTCTTTTGACGTATTACTAGAACCTGATGCCTGTCGATTATAATCTTTATTCAAATAAAACGGTTTCCACGGTTCCGGCTTATACGTTACATAGGTATACACTTCCTCTGAATCCTGTTTATTATTTTGATACTGAATTCCAACAAGGATTAATACAATCGTAACGATAAATCCGATAAAACGATTTAATTCAAACAAATAACAAAGCACTGCCGTAATGGTTGTTGCCCCCTCTATCGAAGTGATTAAAATAATATACTGTTTATTCAAAACGCAGGCAACACTTGCAATTATAAATGAAATCAGCAGCACAAAATCCCCTGACGAACCACTTTCTGATATTCCAAACAGAATCATCAGTGCGACAAGCGATATCACGAAACAATCTATAAAAACACCTATTAAATAGAAAATATAGGACAGTGCCCCTACAATCACACCTGCCACAAGCGCTGCAAAAAGGATCGTATCACTGTCCCCTTCTGATATGCTTGTAAACACGCCAATAATGGCTCCTATGAAAAACCCTTTCACTGCAAGCACCATTCTAAAAATCTTGTACCCAGCCAGCAGATCCACTATTCCGGTCACTAATACTATCAGCATGCATATACCTACAATGCTTCCTAATGTTTCATTATAACGAAAATAACTATCGAAACTCATAAATAACCCTCCATTCTCATCTAAAGCTCCACGCTCCTACGGCACAGATTTTAGATTTCGTATTTTTAAAAAGCAGAGAAATTCAATCTGATATCCTGTATTGTCATCCGATAAACGATTTTATTTCTCTGCTTCCATTTTCTCATCGTCGGTTCACTAAGTTTCTTAATGATTCCAACTTATTTTGTAATTTTAATTCCATATGCGGAACTTCTGATAACTGTTCCTTTACTGTCCTTGATATCCACATAGACATGTCTTGCATTCTCGCCACCAGCTGTCCATACATATTTGTTTGCACTGCTGTATGACTTTAACTCTGCCCACTTGCCTGTTGTCGGATTCTTTAGTAAAAATCTGTACTGATAACTTCCTGTTCCCCCTGTTGCAGTCGCTGTCAGTGTTACCTTTGAACCTTTTTTCACGGTTGCTTTATCAGCCTTTACTGATGCTGTCAGCTTCTTTGGCTGTGCTGTTACAGTCACGCCGTATGCGGCACTTCTTGTTACCTGTCCCTTGCTGTCTTTTACATCCACGAGCAAATGTCTTGCACCGCTTCCGCCTGCTGTCCATACATACGTGTTCGAACTGCTGTAACCTTTTAATTCTACAATATTTCCTGTCTTCGGGTTCTTTAACAGGTATCTGTACTGATAGTTTCCAGAACCACCTGTTGCAGTTGCTTTTACCGTTACTTTACTGCCGGCTGCTGCCTTTGTAACATTTGCTGTTACCTTCGCTGTTGGTTTCGTTACCGCTGCTGTTGTATTGACAACTACTGCCGTACTTCTTGTTATTTGTCCCTTACTATCCTTCACGTCTACAAATACATTTCTCTTGCCGCTTCCGCCTGCCTTCCATGTATATGTATTTGCCGTACTGTAATCTTTTAATACTGCAAACTTTCCTGTTGTCGGATTCTGTAACAGGAACTTGTACTGATAACTTCCACTGCCATCAGATGCTTTTGCCGTAAATTTTACGGATGTTCCTGCCTTTACATTCGTTGCACTTGTTGTCAGACTTACCTTTGGCTTTAATGTTCCAACGCCGACAGAAAGTGCCGCACTTCTTGCTGTCTTTCCGTTTCCGTCTCTGACATCTACATAAATCTGACGTGCGCTTGTTCCGGAAATCTTCCATGTGTATGTATTGGTTGCACTATAATTCTGCAGCAGTGTCCATTTCTGCGTTGCCGGTGTATACATCACAAACTTGTATTCATACTTGCCGTCACCGCCGGCTCCGATTCCGGTCACTTTCACGCCGCCGATTATCGTTGCCATCTTGGCTGCTGCGGATAATTTCTCATTGACGCTGACGGTTAATTCTGAACTCTTAACAATCTGACCTGCCTTATCCTTGACACGCACATATACTTTTCTGTTGCCTGCTGTCTTCGGTGTCCAGGTAATCGTACTTGCACTACTGTAATCCTTAACATATTCATTCTTTTTATCGTTCATGTTATATACAACGAACTGATATGTATAACCACCTTCACCGCCGCTGGCACTTGCAACCATCTTAACTGTCGTTCCAAGTTCCGGTTTTAACGTATTGGTGCGCAGAGAACTGCTCAATGGATCTACATTAACATTCATTGCTGTGCTTCGAACAACATCACCGTTACCATCCTGTACTTCTACACAGAATCTCTTTGTTGTCGAACTGTCCGACTTCCATGTAAAACCACTGGATAACTGATAATCTACTAAAACATTCCAATCCTTTGTTGCGGTATCATATTCTAACAGTCTGTATTCATAGATGCCTTCGCCGCCTCTGGCACTGGCATCGATACTAACCACATCCCCCTTATGCATATCTGTGCCACTTACCTTTGCAGCGATTGATAATGGCTCGGAAGGTGTTTGAAATGTGAAACTTTTTTCTTTTGCAAACTTTTCGGCTGCTGTTCCTTTATTTCCTTCTATAACACAATGAACGCTATAAGTACTTATTGCATTATAATCAATCTTCCCAACTGTTCTAGGAATTGATATTTTCTTCAACATATTAGAATATTTCATATCAAATGCATAATATCCTATTTCTTGACTATTATAGTCCTGTCCTTCTTCCCAATAAATGTTCTCAAGTACTGAACAGCCATAAAAAGGTAAATGGCCAATATACACATAATTTCCCGGAATCACAATGTCCTTCAATGAAATACAATAATAAAACATCCCTCTTGGAATGTTATTTGATGATTCACCTTTCGCAATTAATACATCTGATAAAGAGCTGCAGTAAGCAAAAACATATTCTCCTAATGAAGTAACTGTAGAAGGGATAACAATACTCTTTAAACTTGAACAATACTCGAAAGCACCACCTCCTAATATTGTGATTCCTTCCTGTAAGTTAATATCCTCTAAGTTCTTACATCCGTAGAATGCTTCATACTGGATTTCTAATAACTTATTCGTTACGGAAACACTCTGTAATAAGGTACAATTCTTAAAAGCTGCTTCTTTGATTTTTATATAATTCGCTGGAAGTGTAATTGACTTTAACGAACTGCAATTTTCAAATGCACTCTTTTCAATTGCAGCACTTTTATTTCCTTTTGGAATCGTAACTGTCTCTAATGCATAGCAGCGTTTAAATGCAGCCTCTGGAATATGACTCAATGCAGATGGAAGTCCAATCTTTTTCAATGTTGTACAATTTTCAAAAGCTGATACTCCCATATCTGTCACACTGGCAGGAATTGAAGCTGAATACAATGCTGTACACCCATAAAATGCTTTATCACCAATTTTAGAATAATTTGACGGAATCTTAATATCGGTAAGTGCCGTACATCCATAGAATACACTTTGTCCAATTGCCATTTTTTCTTTCGGCTTTTCAAGCACTACCGTCTGAAGTGCCTTACAATTTTGAAACACACCTGCTTTCTCAGTATCATCTGTTCCAAGCTGTGTTACTTTCGATGATATGGTGACCTTCTGTAATCCATCGCAATTTGCAAATACACCATTATATAACTTTCCGCCCGGAATCGTAATATTTGTCAGTTTATCACAGTCATAAAATGCTTTTTCTCCAATAAATCCATCAACAATCGATGAGGGGAATGTAAAATCTTTTAACAATGCATTTCCATAAAATGCCTGTGAGTCAATGGACTTCAATCCCTCTCCCAATGTAAGATTTAATAAGGACTTACAGTTCTTAAAAGCACTTGCAGAGATTTGATGTGTAATTCCATTTGTAGATTCTTTGTATTCCGCACTTCTTAATAACACACAGTCTTCAAATGCAGAATTATAAATCGTTGAACAATTTCCCGGAACCACGATTGCACGAAGTATTTTACAACCCTGAAACGCCCTTGTTCCAATATACATTTCTTTGCTTCCTTCTGTAATCGTAACCGTTCTTAAATTCACACAATCTCTAAATACACCAGCAGCCTTTGTATCAGAACTTCCAATTTTCTCTACTGTATTTGGAATTGTTACTGTTTTAATATTCTCATTCTTATAAAATGCCTTGTCTGCAATCTCTGTAACAGTATATACCCCAATCGCAGACGGAATCACTACGGTTGTCGCACTTCCTTTATAGGCTGTAATTGTTGCAGTCTTCTTTTCTTCATCTGTTGTGTAGGTAAAGTCACTCGCCGGTGTATCCACGCCGTCTGCGACCACCTCTTCCTCTTCTGTTACAACAATGTCTTCCTGTACTGCCACAGATTCTGCATTTTGCGTATCAGACACTTCACGTTCTGTAACACTTTGTGTTGCAGATGGTGTCTCCACCTGTGTTGTTACGCTCTTTTTCTGTGATTCGGTCATTTCTTTCTGTTCTTTTGTTTCCACAGTTTCTGTACGAGCATCTGTTGTCTGCTCTGTTTCGTTTGTCTGTGTCTGTTTTCTGACTTCCGTGCCTTTTTCTGTCGCCACTTCCGTCTGTGCGCTCGTCTGCGCAGGAATCGGTGCTGCACTGACCGCTGCTGCATCCAATACGCTTGTTTCACACAGCATGACTGCTGCCAGACACGCACTGACAGACGCTTTTACCATTCGTTTTCTCATAAGCTCCTCCTTGTTTTTGATTTTGAGAATAAATACAGTATTCATATAGTCTGATATATTCCCAATATAAATATATACTAACAAAAAAAAAAAACAAGTGTCAATATTGTGCAAAAATAAAAGATCCTTATAAAAACATTGGACAAACAAAAATCCGATATAAAAACACTCCTCTGAGTATCTCTATACCGGACTTTACATTCATTTATATTTTATTGATATTGATTATTCTGTCATTAAAATTACAAATTACATTCCCTGAATGGCATTCTTTGCTTCGTCTGTAATTTCTCTCTGGTAAGCAATTTCATTTTCGATGTTTCTAGCAACTTCATTTGCTGTATACGCTGCATCGATTACTTTATTCAATACTGTACCTACCATATCTGCCTTTTCCTTCTGCTGAACTGCTGTCTCATAGATGCTGTTCATAGATTCTACAGTCTCTTTTACTGATGACTGAACCTGATTAATCGTATCTGTAATTTCCTTTGATGATTTTGCTGACTGGGATGCAAGATTACGTACCTCACTCGCAACAACAGCAAATCCTCTTCCATGCTCACCTGCTCTTGCTGCTTCAATTGACGCATTCAACGAAAGAATATTTGTCTTATTTGAAATGGATGCAATAACAGATGCAAACTGCTCAATCTTTGTTGATAAATTTTCCAATTCACGAATTTTAGCTGATGACTCATCTACTACTTTATTTAAAGTTTCAATCATTGTTAAGATTTCTTCAACACTGCCAATACTTTCCTTAACCAGATTCAATGATGTATCTGACGAATTGATAACATCAAAAGCGTCTTTTTCTAACTTTTCCTGTGAATCATCAAGACCATTTAAGATTTCTGTTAAATTGCTCATTAAAACTTCATTTGTCATTCAAACATCCCCACTTTCGAACATTTCTATTGTCACACGGAAAATCAATTGCTCACGATTCCCATTTGCACAATACATTATCTTAGCATACAATACATTTTCTATGCCATATTTTATATTTTACTATACTTTTAAAAATTTGTATATATAATATTTTCATTTTATTCACTAAATATTATAGAATCACTTTGAAGCCATAATAACCGGCTGTATCTGCTTCCCACGCAATGCTGCTTCTAACGTATTCGAAATCAAATCCATATGTGCAACCATCGATGTCTGTTTCTTTTTATAATTATCCTGTCCAAATGGCACAAAATAGATGTTCTTCACATTCATCAGCAGACCAATATTCTTTAAATTCAGCCCCAATGCATCATTTGTGGAAATGGCAATAATCAACGGCCGTTCATTGCGCAAATGTGCTTTTGCTGCCATCAATGCTGTAGAATCTGTAATTCCATGTGCCAATTTTGCCATCGTATTTCCGGTGCACGGAGCAATGATACATGCATCAAATAATGCTTTCGGTCCAATCGGCTCTGCTTCCGGAATGGTATAAATTCCTTTCTCGCCTGTAATCTGTTCAATTCTTCGCATATATTCTTTTGCCTTGTTAAATCGATTATCTGTGTGCTGTACCCGCTCTGAAAATACCGGAATCACACGTATTCCCTGCTGTACCATCTGCTGTATTGCCACACTGACTTTTTCGAATGTACAAAAAGAACCTGTCATTACCCAGCCAACGGTAATTTTTCGCTCTTTCTGTTCCATATATGCCTCCATTTAATTATTCAAGCTGAAGTTTTTCTGCAATAACCTGATACAAGATTTTTGCAGATGTCTCTGGTGCATATTTTCCCGGAAGCCCTAATGCATGAATATATTTTATGTTATTATTTTCACAATAATTCTGCTTAACTCCCGGCTTTGACGCAATATCTACCATCAATGTTTCCGGTTGTATGGTTTGAATCTGTTTCTCTGTAATCACTTCTGCCGGAACCGTATTTATAATATAGTGAAACGTATTCCAATTTTTGGCTTTTTCCTCTAAAAAATCCAATGCTTCATAACCACATGCTTCTGCATAAGAACGCTGAACTGCATTTCTTGCCATAATCGTAACTTTCGCATCCATCCCTTTTAATTTTGCTGCCAACACCTGCGCACATCTGCCAAAACCTGTAATCAGACATTGACTTCCATGAATATTCCGATTGCTATGCACAACCATTTCCACAATACAGCCTTCTGCCGTTGCAATTGCATTTTGGTAAGCCGTTGCATCTCCTTTCATATATTCAATGCATTGAAATGCACCTGTCGGATGTACGTTATTCCACTCTTCCGTTTTTAGATTACAACCAAATACCGTCTCATTTCCCTTTAACTTCGTAATGATTTTCTCAAAATACATACTGCTTTTGGACACTGGAAGCAAGACAACATCGCATTGTGGAAGATTTTCAATTTGTCCGTCTGTTAATTCTTTCACATAAATCACATGACAATCATGCTTTTTTAACATGTCATATAGAAAATCCTGCCGTCTGTCAGCTCCAATTAGAAGAAATTGCATTGTTTGTTCTGCCTTTCTTTTGTGGATTTATTTTATAGTATGCACAAACTGAATTGTTTGTGTGTATCTATACCCGCAATATATCCAAAATATGTGCTCCGGCTCCCAACAATTCCGGACGTTCACACGTTGCAAGATGATACTCTATAAAATGTGCAAATGTTTCCTCATCCATCTGATTTAACACCGGGCGCAAATAATCTGCCGGGCCATCTGCAGACAGCACCTGAATTCGCTCAAGTTCCGCCTTTTCATTCAATGAATTGATATCCTCTAAGCGCACATAATCATAGAGGTCTTTTTTCTCCTGAATACAGTGAAATGTTTCATCTAACTTCCCATTTTCTAAACATTCTTTAATATGATTCTGCTTAAATGCATACGTCAATACACAATATTCATTCATACAATATGCCACGAGCAGCACCCCCCCCGGCTTCGTAATTCGTTTTGCTTCCTGCAAAGCCTTTAACTTATCCGCCTCACCAAATAAATGATACATCGGACCGAAAAGAAGTGTCACGTCATACGTATCATTTGCAAAACGCTTCAACGACACCGCCGTTCCCTGATATGCCTTAACCGTACTTTTTTTTGCCTTTATCAAACCTAAATTGTGTTTGACATATTCGACCGCCGTTACATCATATCCCTCATTTGCAAGTGCTACACTGTATCTTCCTGTTCCGGCACCAATATCCATAATCTTAATATCTTTCTTCTCTCGGTCTGTTATCATTTCCAAATATTTATGGATATATTTCATAGAAGTAATATACTCCACCTGTCCATGCCGTCTTGTGAGTCTTTTCTCTTCGTTGAATTTATTATAATGCTGTTCGATTTCGTCCATCATGCCGTTTTATTTCCTCTCATCTTTCTTGTCTCACGATAAAGTGTCACTAAGAATAAGATACCACACACTGTCAATTGCAGCCACATCGCTACCCAGACACCGCGCAGTCCATATCTCGGTGCAAGAAACGCAGCCAACGGAAGTCTGACAATCCACATCGTACTAAGATTAAGCACTGTCGAAATAAATGTTTTGCCAATTCCACGAAATACACCTGCCGTTACAATGGCTGCTGCAAAAAACGGCTCTGCAAATGCTTCAATTCGAAGTACTGCCGTACCTAAATTCTGAATTTCCGGATCCGGCGATAATATTCCAATCATCTGTGGCGCAAATATATACATCAATGCCCCTGTTACTGTCATCAAAAAACAACCCAATCCAACAGTCAGCCAGCTTAATTTTCTGGTTGCATCATCCCTTTTTGCTCCTACGCTCTGTCCAATCAGTGCCGTAGATGCAGATGCCACACCGTAGCCCGGCATATAGCACAGACCTTCTGCCGTTACCGAGAAGGAATTGGCTGCAATGGATGCCGTTCCTAATGGTGCTACAATACTAGTAGATACGACCTGCGCACCACCATTAATGGTATTTTCAATCATAATTGGCAAAGAAATCTTCGTTGCCCGCTTTAACTCTTCTATATAATTACTCTCTACATGTTCTTTACGCAAATGTAATGTATGCGAACGAACCAATAAGAAATAAAGCATACACACTGCACATACCACCTCAGCAAGTCCTGTTCCAAGTGCCGCCCCTGCTACTTTCAAATCCGCTCCATACATTGTAAATGAAATTCCAAATACATGAACCTGTCTGGTTGGAAATATCAATACTGCATTAAATAACACATCTAATGCGCACATCATCACATTAATAACACTCGGAATCCTCATATTTCCACTTGCCTGCAACATTCCGCCTGCTGCATATTCCAGTGCCATAAATGGAAGTGCAAATGCATAAATACGCAGATATTCTGCAGCATCCGCACGTAAATGTATCTCACCGCCCAACCACGTCGGCAGAAATGGTGCGATACACACGGATAACATCGCCACCAACACACTAAATACCAGAATCGTTGATAAACCATGTTTAACCAGTTTCCTTGCTTTATCATCTTCACTTGCTCCAATTCGATGTGCAACCTGTACCGTAAATCCCGTTGCAACGGAACACGTAATACCACCAATTAACCATGTTGTAGAAGACATCAACCCTATAGATGCCGACTCCTGCGCTCCTAAGTGTCCCACCATCGAAGCATCAATATAGGACATCACCACACTTGAAATCTGTGCAATAATCGCCGGAATACTCAGGCAAATAATACACCATAGTTGCTCTTTTGTTGTCTTCTTCTCTCCGGTTCGTAACCACGCTAATCTGTCTTTTGCCATATCTATTCCTTTTCTTTTTATCTATCTCTTAAACTTCGCTGCCGCTTGTTTTTTCCTGCGCTCTTGTTTTTTCCTGCACTCTTGTTTTTTCCTGCGCTCATTCCATTTTCGTTTGTAAAGGGGGGAATGTCAAGTGTTGCTTCTATAAAATTGTTTTATTTTAGAATTCATTTATTAAATTTTTATAAAATATTGTTTAGAATATTATACATTCTTTTCGAATGAATTCTCTTTACATTATCACATTGATGTGCTACTCTGTTCACGTAACCAAATATTTCATTTGGCAGAGTAGAAATCTGTGCGTTAAGTGCTATGTGAACAGGGAGTTGTCACACAGACGAAAAGTATTAAACTTGCGGTACAGAATTCGCATCCCGCTGCTACATTCAGGTTGTCTGTGTCTCCTTTATGTAGTTTTAGGAAAACTGCTAATAAAGGAGGATTTTTTTATTTATGAAGAATTTTTTTAAGAAGCAAATGGAGTCTCTTCAGGAATTAACCACCGTCAGGAATCTGGTCTTATGTGGGCTTATGGCTGCACTTTCTGTTGTTTTAAATATGGTCGCAAGTATTTCATTCGGACCATATGTCAAGATTGGTTTCTCAGGATTACCACACCGTATCGTAGAATATTTATTTGGACCTATGACCGGCTGTATTTTTGGTGCAGTCCTTGACATTCTCAAATATGTTATCAAACCGGACGGTCCTTTTTATTTTGGCTTTACTTTCAATGCAATGGTCGCAGGATTTATTTATGGTAATATTTTATATAAGAAAAACATTACTATTCCACGTGTTTTATGTGCAGAATTTCTTGTAAAACTGATTGTGAACTGTTTCTTAAATACGTTATTTATTGCGATTATCTATGGAAAAGGCTTCTTTGTCCTGCTTCCATTACGTGTCATCAAAAATATTATTATGTTGCCAATCGATACTGCCATTCTTTTCTTTGTATTAACTTCTACAAAGAAAATTGTATCGTCATTAGGCTTTTTTGCAAACAACGATCGTATTTCTCATTCGGCAGATTTGTCATAAATTGCGATTCAAAGATGCTGTTTATGCAAACGAATCCGCTTTTTTGTCGGAATGATTTACTTACAGACAATAATTTTGCATAAAATGTACTTTGTTTATATCCTATTTATTAAAAATAAGATACGTTTTACGGTAATAAAATAACAAATAAGAGCATAATCGGTAAGTTCTACAAAACACAGATACCAATTATGCTCTTTCTTATTTCAATCTTTTATTCCATTATCATGGATTTTATCTCATTCTACTGACCGACTATACACACATATCAGCAAACAACCTTTTTCATCTGTTCGCAACATCACTTCTCATATATAAGCACTTCATCTTATACATGCGCATACTGACTCTGATACAATGTATAATAGAAACCTTTCTGTGCAAGCAATGATTCATGATTGCCCTGCTCAATGATATGACCATCTTTCATAACAAGAATAATATCTGCGGACTGAATCGTTGACAAACGATGCGCTACAATAAAGCTCGTTCTGCCTTCCATCAGCTTTGCAAATGCATTCTGAACCTTTAACTCTGTTCTCGTATCTATAGAAGATGTCGCTTCATCCAAAATCAGCATCGGTGGTTTACATAACATAACTCTTGTAATACACAACAACTGCTTCTGTCCTTGTGATAAATTTCCTCCATCTTCACCAATCACAGTATCATATCCATTTGACAAACGCTTAATAAATCCATGTGCATGAGATGCCTTTGCAGCTTCGATAATCTCTTCATCCGTTGCATCCGGTTTTCCCATGATAATATTTTCACGAATGGTACCGGCTTTTAACCAAGTCTCCTGAAGTACCATACCGATTCCTGCACGAAGTGATGCTCTTGTCATATCCTGAATTGGAACTTTAGACATTGCGATTTCTCCCTGATTGGCGTCATAGAAACGCATCAACAGATTAATCATCGTCGTCTTACCACAGCCTGTCGGTCCTACGATTGCCACACGCTGTCCCTTCTGAACAGACAAATTGAAGTCTTCAATCAATTTCTGCTCTGGAACATATGAGAAATACACATGTGATAAATCAACCGTTCCGTCCATTTGCTCAATTACCTTTGCTTCTGCTTTATCTGGAACTTCTGACTCTTCTTCTATCAATTCAAATACACGTGCTGCACAGGCAATCGCATTCTGTAATTCCGTGATAACACCTGAAATTTCATTAAATGGCTTCGTATACTGGTTTGCATAGCTTAGGAAACTAGATAACTGACCAACGGTAATTCCACCGTGAATCGCTGAAAATGCGCCAGCTACTGCTACACCTGCATACACGATACTATTTACAAAACGGGTTGCCGGATTGGTAATGGATGAATAAAAGATTGCTTTTAATGAGTATTTTTGTAACTTCTCATTAATAATGTCAAATTTCTCCATCGCTTCATCTTCGTAAGCATAAGCCTGAACAACCTTCTGACCACCAATCATTTCATCAATAATAGCAGTCTGTTCTCCTCTTGCTTCTGACTGTTTATGAAACATCTCATACGTATGTTTTGCAATGAAACTGGCAACAAATAGGGACAAAGGTGTAATACATACAACAACCAATGTAATTCTGGCATCTATGGATACCATAAAAATCAATGTACCAAGAATTGTAAGCACACCGGAAAAGAACTGTGTAAATCCCATAAGCAATCCATCTGCAAACTGGTCTACATCTGCGATTACACGACTTACCAATTCTCCATACGAATGACTGTCTATATATTTTAACGGAAGTGTTTCAATTTTCTCGATTGCCTCATCACGGATGTCTCTCGTTACCTGATAGGTAATTTTGTTATTACATATATTCATAATCCATTGCGAGAATGCCGTAATTCCTATAACTACTCCCATCTGTATCAAATATGCCGTAACCTGTGTAAATTGTACTTTTCCAGGTCCTACAATCTGATCAATAATACGTCCGACCAAAATTGGAACATACAAAGACGATGCCACTGTAATTGCTGCCATAATAATTGATGCAATTAAATATATCCAATACTTTCTGATTCTGATAAGTACTTTACGAACTGTGCCTGAGTTAGCAGCGTTTTTTGTTGTTTTCTTTAAATTACGCATTTGCTACCTCCTTCTTTGGAAACTGTGAATAATAAATTTCCTGATATACTTCACACTGAGCCAACAACTCATCGTGTGTTCCGATTCCTGAAACCACACCATCATCTAACACAATAATCTGATCTGCATACATCAGTGAAGCTGCTCGCTGCGATACGATAAATACCGTTGGCGAATTTTTCATTTCACGAATGGACTTACGAAGTGCCGCATCTGTTGCATAATCCAATGCAGATGCACTATCATCAAGAATCAAAATATCCGGCTGCTTTACAACTGCACGCGCAATTGTAAGACGCTGTCTTTGTCCACCTGAAAGATTCTTACCACCCTGATCTACATACGAATCCAAATGACCATCTTTCTTATCTACAAATTCTTTTGCCTGAGAAATACGCAGTGCTTCCATAATCTCTGCATCATTCGCATCTTTTTTACCCCATTGCATATTTTCTCGAATTGAACCTTGGAACAACAAGGCTTTCTGCATAACAATACCTACTCGCTGCCGCAATGATTTTCTTGTGAAATCTTTGACATTCTTTCCATAAATCAATACATCTCCCGAAGTTGCATCGTAAAATCTTGGAATCAAATGTACCAATGAAGATTTACCAGAACCTGTACCACCGATGATACCTACCGTCTGTCCTTTCTTTACTGCAAAGGAAATGTCTGATAATGACTCTTCCCCTGCCCCCTTATACCGTAATCCCACATGACGGAATTCTACAGCATATGGTTCTTCAAGCGACGGACTGCTCTGCTCTGCTTCCTCATAAGATATATTTCCTTCTGTCATATCCGGCTGAATAGCAAAAATCGTTTCTACACGATTGGCACATGCAAGCATCTTTGTTACTGCAATCACAAAGTTTGCAAGTTTGATTAACTCAATCAAAATCTGAGACATATAATTATACAACGCAATGACCTGTCCCTGTGTGAGTTTGCCTGTATCGACCTGAACTGCTCCCGTCCACAACAACACAATAATCGCTACATTGATAATAATATATGTCAACGGATTCATTAAACCGGAAATCTTACCGACAAACTTCTGCATACGATTTAATGATTCGTTGGCAGTCTTAAACGACTTCACTTCCGCATCCTGCTTATTAAATGCTCTGATAACACGAACACCTGTCAAATTTTGTCTCGTAATTTCAAGAACTTTATCAAGACCTGCCTGTACATTTCTATACATCGGTCTGGTTCCAAGAATAATTCCAAAAATAACAATTGCTAACACCGGAATCGTTACAACAAAAATCAGTGCAGCACGTATATCAATGGTAAACGCCATAATCATTGCACCAAATACAATAATCGGCGAACGTAAAAACAATCTTAATACGAGATTAACACCATTTTGAATCTGGTTAATATCACTAGTCATTCTCGTAATTAATGTTGAAGTTCCCACAGTATCCATATCTGAAAATGTAAGTGTCTGAATATGTGCAAACAAATGATGTCGAAGTCCTGTCACACAACCAACTGCCGCCTTTGCAGCAAAATACTGTGCCGTAATAGAACTTGCAAGTCCAACAATTGCTAATCCAACCAACAACATACACATTTTCATAATGTATCCTGTTTCCTGTTGTCCGATTCCGCGGTCAATAATCTGCGCTACAACCAACGGAACAAATAATTCGAACATGGCTTCAAGCATTTTAAATAATGGTGCCAACACACTTTCTTTTTTATATGCTTTAAGATATGTCCATATTAATTTCATTCTGAATCCGCCTCTTTTCCATTTAATTGTTCCCAAACATCTGTATCACCAAGCACAATTTTATCACGAACCTGCTGTTCTAAATAATCTGTTCGCAGCTGTGCTTTTCGTCGTTCTACTTCTTTTTCAAATTCTCGCGATGAAATCAGTGTACATCCCTGTCCACGAATAATAATCTGTTCAAGTCCATCTGATGTCGCCACTGTAACATCATATTTTCTTCCATTTTCATGTGCAAATTTTTCAATATACTGATCGGCTGTTTCAGCTTCTTTCGTATACACTACATGAATATTGTGATAATCACTATATTCAGTAGGATGTCCTTTCACTCTGTATGCATCAAACACGACAATTAATTCACAATCTGCAAGTGCCTGATATTCACACATCGTATCTAATAACACACCTCTTGCACTATCAATATTTACCGCTGCCATCTCATTTAATGACTGCCATGCAAAAATAACATTATAACCATCAACCAAAAGATATTTTTTCCGCTTTTCCACCGGCTTATTCGGCTTATATTCTCCGCCTCTCGTCACAGAGGCATAAGAACCGCTAAGTCGCATAATATCTGTTCCGGAACGATGCTTTGACCATTTTTTTGTGCCATCTTTATCTTTCTTGTTCGCACCATAAGTCTGTCGCAAAATAGCATCAACTTCATCTACACCAATCCATTCATCAGATACTGTTCTCGCCGATTCTGCCGCAGACATTGTTCTTTTAGGCTTATCACCTGTCGCATCTGCTCCTGACCGGGCAAGCCGCTGCTCATATCCAAAAGCACTTTCCACATGCATATAATCTTCTACCTGATCCCAACTTACTGTAAATCCGGCTCCATGTGCACAAAATACTGAGCCACACGGGTTATTTGCATCCAATTCTGCATCATAACCTTTATTTACAATAATCTCCTCTGCATTGTGACATGGTTCATATCCCTTTAATGTACATGTCAGCTTTCCAAGTCCTTTTGTATAAGAATGAACCTCTCGTTGATAATCTCCTAATGCAACAACCGGAACACTTCCTTTTATTATCGCCATTTCTCCATCGGATTCTTCCAAAGCCGCTGTGCCAAACATACGCTCCATATCTGTCATTGCACGCCCAACACACTGCGTCGGTAATTCCAGCATATAAGAATAAAATGGTTCTAACAGTACACTCTCAGCTTTCATCAATCCCTGTCTGACAGCACGATACGTTGCCTGACGAAAATCTCCGCCTTCTGTATGCTTCATGTGTGCACGCCCTGCAATTAATGTAATTTTCATATCTGTAATTGGCGCATTTGTCAGTACACCGTGGTATTCTTTTTCATACAAATGTGTAACAATTAATCGTTGCCAGTTTTTATCTAATTTGTCTTCACTGCAATCTGTACCAATCGTAATTCCACTTCCCGGCTCTCCCGGCTCTAAGAGCAAATGTACCTCTGCATAATGACGCAACGGCTCAAAATGTCCGACACCTTCTACTGTATTTGCAATCGTTTCTTTATATACAATATGTCCCTGACCAAACACAACATGAAGTTGATACCGCTGTAGAATCAGGCTTTGAATAACCTCTATCTGCACTTCTCCCATCAACTGAATTTGTATTTCCTGCAATTTTTCATTCCATACAATATGAAGTTCTGGTTCTTCTTCCTCTAACTGTCTTAATTTTGGAAGTACAACCGCAGGATCTTCTCCATTCGGCAAAGAAATCTGATACGTCAATACCGGTTCAAGTAACGGCATCCCAGATGCGCTTTCTATCCCCAGACCATCTCCCGGATGCGTAGAGGTCAAACCTGTAACTGCACAAATTGTGCCCGCTGTTGCCTCTGATACAATCTGAAATTTTGTTCCGGAATAGATTCGTATCTGATTGACTTTCTCTTCTCCCAATGGCATTTTTGTCTTTAATATTCCACCGGTTACTTTCATGTAAGTCAATCGCTCATTCTGCACATTTCTTAGAATTTTAAAGACCTTTGCACCAAATTCATCCGGGTATTCCTTTTGATTTGTATATTCTGTAATCAAATTAAGTAATGCATCTACACCTTCTAACTTTAATGCCGAACCAAATAAACAAGGATAAACATTTCTATTCTCGATACTATCAACAATAGATTCTTTGTCAATTGCTCCTGTTTCTAAAAATTCATCCATTAAACTTTCATGACACATTGCAATGGAATCAAAAAATTCTTCTTCATCATGCAATCTATATTCTTCCGTAAAATCAATACAATTTGCATCAAGTTTATTTTTCAATTCTTCTAACAAACGCTGCTTATTTGCACCTTTTTGATCCATTTTATTTACAAATATAAATGTTGGAATTCGATACTGCTTTAATAATCTCCATAAAGTACGCGTATGCCCCTGAACACCATCCGCTGCACTAACCACAAGAATCGCATAATCAAGTGCCTGTAACGTTCTTTCCATTTCTGCCGAAAAATCTACATGTCCCGGCGTATCAAGCAATGTCATATCTCGTCCATTTACCTGAAATTCAGCCTGCTTTGAAAAAATGGTAATACCACGCTCTCTTTCTAATGCATATGTATCCAGAAAAGCGTCTTTATTATCCACTCTGCCAATTTTTCGTATCATACCCGTTGTATACATAATAGCTTCTGATAGTGTCGTTTTACCGGCATCAACATGTGCCACAATCCCGAGTACTGTCTTATTACTTATCACATTTGTTCCTTTCTATATTCAAGTTTTCCTTCTATATAAAAATACTTATAATGTTACAATTTTTAAAGATACATTTATTAATGTCAGTCGCATGTTTCGCAAATCTGCACCTTCAACTCTTTATATAGAATATATTTCATTTTTAACACCAATGGATTCACAAATAATATATAACATTTATATTTTTAATAATCCATATAACAGCTATCTTTTATAATGAATCCACCAACTTGAACATCATACAACAAATGTATGAAAATTTCCGACAAATTCATTCTATACGCTTTTATTCAAATTATCCAATACCCAATTTATATAAGAAATATATATCTTTTATATAACCATTGATAATTATTTAAAAACTATAAATCTACTAACGCAACAACAAAATTGTATGTCCAAATTCATACAATCTGTCCTATTATTTCTGATTTTGCGTAGTCACTGTTTCTTGTGTAACTCCTGCTTCTTCATATAAACTAGATGTAAAATCTAACAATACCCAATTTAATGCCACCATAACAAGCGCAATAATTACAATAATAATTAATGCAACAACCGGATTCTTCTTTTTTGTATCTTTTGTTTTAAATGTATGCCACTTTTCTGTCTGATTCATATAAACTTACACTCCTACTCTTCTTATTTTATCATCATTAATTTAATACAGCTAATTATATAATTGTAACATAGTCTATCACAATATTCCTCTATTTTCTTTCAATACTAATTTCTTTCATCATTCTACAATCTCACAACGTAACTATATCAATTCTTATACCACGATTCGCACTTCGTAGCTTCGTTTTCTCGTTAATAGCTTGAATATCCGTTATCTATTTTTTAATACTAATACTTTATTTTATCATTCAAAAATCATCCACATTCTAAGACAAATACATATACTCCTTATTATTCAGATAAAAATATACTCTGTAATATCTTCTTTCCTGTATTTGTTTTGAAAATTTTATTCTGAACATGTTCGATTGCATCTTTTTGAATTCCATCCTCATGAATATTTACCAGAAAATCTGCTTCAACTAATATCTGATAATCCATTCCCTGTATTTGATGATACGTATGGTGATGTCCAATCAAGAAGCAAACACGTTCCCGAAATGCTTCCTCATATCCAAGTCTTTCTAAGATCTCATTTGCAACTGACGGTCCTTCCTGCTCCTGTAAATTTCCTGCGCTAGAGCCATATTTTTCTTCTGCAATCTTAATTCCAATATCATGCAGCACCGCTGTCACTTCTAAAATTTTCTGCTCCTCTTGTGATATGCCCTCACATTCTCCAATCATTTTTGCATAACCATATACCTTCAGAAAATGTGAAATCCTACGAATATCATTCCCAAAATACTCAATTGCAGATTCAATTACAATTCCTACTTTATTTTCCATTGTATTCCTATTTCCTTTCCCCGTTTATTTACTTGATTATAGTCATTAACATTAAATTTTATATAATACTGACTTGATTCAAATTATTTTCTGCAACAAAACTCATCATAAATGCTTCTACTATATATTGTTTCACAAATACGACTCTTTCATGAATTAATACGTTATATTATATAGGTTTCATTTAGGTTGTCAAGATTTGAGAATTGCATAAAAAAAGAAGCCTCGAAATAACTTTCAAGACTTCAGAAGAAACTATATAAAAGCAGGGGTGGAGAGAATCGAACTCCCGCCAAAGGTTTTGGAGACCCCTATCATACCATTAGACCACACCCCTATATTCTTATTCCTTCAAAACTGCACATTAACTTTCCTAAAACCTTCCGTCTACACATCTTTTCACTGACTCTT
>AUXO011953822.1_pt1 | contig 20212 bp, 8 predicted proteins | sample 768731 | NCBI WGS metagenome assembly AUXO01 (sample SAMN02715735, study PRJNA202380) | gut metagenome | biome: sheep rumen | host: Ovis aries | place: New Zealand: Palmerston North
GTTCCATTCCTAAGGAAATTATAAACTGTCTTCTGCGAAATTGCGCCTACATCCACCTTACTGATATCCAAGCTGCCTATATCAGCCATATTTACTTTACTGTCATTTCTCTCTTTACGGATTGTATCTCCAATCTTCTCCACTCCGGCAGTATTTCTATAGAAGACGGTACTTTCATCAAGCATGAATCTTTCAGAGAATTTACGCCCGGCGTCGAGATATGAACGATTAACATCCCTTAGTCTTTCAACCGGCATTCCCACGGAAATAAAATAAATCCTGTCCTTGTAGCCGTCCAATATATCTTTTATGCCGCGGATTCCTTCCTCGATATTTGAACCCAGCTCATCCATGGAATCTGCCTTTTCAAGAAAGCAGAGAACATCACCGATCTGATTATAGAGATAAACATGTGACTGTCCTTCATAGATGGATTTAAGCCTGCCGTATATCTCCTCTACATCACCGGAATACTCATGAATATCTTCCTTGCCTATGTCTTTTGAAAAAATCTGAAGAAGAACAATGGCATAAGCCGATGCTGCAATATCTATACCAAGATCACGTCCTTTTTCAAGAGACTCCTGCATAGAAAGCCTTCCATCTATCATGTCTCTGATAAAATTCTGTTTCTCAAGAATCCTTATCTCTTCTCTGTCCCTGATGTACTGCTCTCTTGCTTCTCTTTCCTGCTTTTCTTTCGTGATAATTCCTGCCACCTTCTGAAGTTCATTTATAAGAGTATCACCGGAAACAGGCTTCAGCATATACTCCTCAACACCTATACTTATAGCCTGCTTGGCATAATTAAAATCATCATAGCCGCTGAGAACAATTATCCTTATATCAGGAATCTCTTTCTTTACCAGTTTAGACAGTTCCAGCCCATCCATAAAAGGCATCCTGATATCCGTAATCAGAATATCAGGATGTGAACTTATAATCTTGGAATACGCAACCTCGCCGTCTCCGGCTTCACCTACAAGAACGAATCCATGAGCTTCCCAGTTTACGGATTTTTTTATTCCTTCTCTTATAGCATATTCATCTTCTACAAGAAAAACCTTGATCATATAATTACCTTCCTCTAGTCCTGCCCATAATATGCATTTGCTCCATGCTTACGGAAGAAATGTTTATCTCTTATGGTATGAGGTGCTTCTTTAACATCCGGATTGATCATTTCGGTACGTCTTGCCATTCTTGCAACCTCTTCAAGGACAACAGCGTTATGCACAGCTTCCATCGCATCCTTACCCCATGTAAAAGGCCCATGATTGGTAAGAAGTACTCCGGGTGTATATACCGGATTTATCCCCCTTGTTTCAAACGTCTCTATTATAACAAATCCTGTGTTTTTTTCATATGCATCTTCTATTTCTTCCTTTGTAAGCCCTCTTGCACATGGTATCGGGCCATAAAAATAATCAGCATGTGTGGTTCCGTACATCGGAATGTCTCTTCCCGCCTGAGCCCATGCTGTAGCCTCAGGAGAATGGGTATGTACGATTCCTCCGATTTCCTCATACTTTTTATAGAGTTCCAGATGAGTAGGGGTATCCGAGGAAGGCTTATACGCTCCCTCTACCTTATTACCATCCAGATCCATTACCACCATATCATCAGGAGTCATAATGTCATAATCAACACCGCTCGGTTTTATAACAAACAGTCCCTTCGCGCGGTCAATTCCACTTACATTCCCCCATGTATATGTTATTAGATGTCTCTTTGGAAGTTCCATATTTGCGATGTAAACCTGCTCTTTAAGTTCTTCAAGCATAAAATTACCTCCCGGATCTTAATTTGAAATTGCTGTAATTGCGGCTTTTTCTACAGGCATTGCCGCCCTGAAAAGCTCCATAAAGCTGTCAAATCCCTCAATATCAGCGTCACCTGCAATTACTTCGTCGCCGGCTTCGCCGTTAAAAATACTCTCTCCCAGATATTCAGAAAGACTTTTACCCGAGCCCTGCAGCATATAAAGAGCAAGTACAGCTATGCCCCATGCGCCGCCTTCTCCGGCAGTACTCATTACAGTTATAGGACGTCCTGTAGCTGCAGAAAGAATTTTCTGCCCTACTTCTTTAGTTTTAAAGAAGCCTCCATGTCCATAGAGTTTATCAACCAGAACTTTTTCTTCCTTAAACAGGATATCAAGCCCAACTTTAAGTGTGCTTACAGCTGAATAAAGATGCAGTCTCATAAAGTTTGCCAGATTGAAACTGCTTCCGATTCCCCTCATGAATACCGGTCTGCCTTCATCAAAGCCTGTCACCGGTTCTCCGGAGAAATAATTAAAGCCCATAAGTCCTCCGCAGTCAGGATCACCCTTCTCTGCCACTTTAAATAATGTGGTATAGAGCTTATTTGTATCGAGTGGTGCTCCTATGGCATCTGCAAATTCTTTAAAAACATTTGCCCATGCATTTATATCCGACGTACAGTTGTTGCAATGAACCATGGCAACATCATCACCTGACGGCGTAGTGACAACATCTATCTCCTCATGAACTGCTGATAACGGTCTTTCCATAACAACCATTGCAAAGATGGATGTTCCTGCACTGACATTTCCGGTTCTTACAGCCACACTGTTAGTAGCTACCATGCCTGTACCGGCATCCCCTTCAGGAGGGCAAAGCGGTATTCCTGCCTCAAGATTTCCACTTTCATCAAGCATTGCCGCGCCTTCAGTACTTAATACTCCTGCCGCTTCTCCGGCTGATAAAACCTTTGGAAGTATGTCTTTTAGTTTCCATGGTATAGTTTTACCATGAATTATACTATCATATTTTTCAATGAAATCCTTATTATAATCACACTCCCTGCTGTCTATAGGGAACATTCCGGAAGCATCCCCGACGCCTAAAACCTTTTCTCCTGTAAGACTCCAGTGTATATAACCGGCAAGAGTAGTTATAAAACTGATATCATTTATATGACTTTCACCATTTAGTATTGCCTGATGCAAATGAGCTATACTCCATCTCTGCGGAATATTAAATCCAAACTCTGCAGTCAGTTCTTTTGCAGCTTCTTCTGTTATGGTATTACGCCATGTTCTGAAAGGGACCAGTAATTTACCATCCTTGTCAAACGGCATATATCCGTGCATCATAGCGCTTATACCTATAGCTCCTGTTTTTTTAATAACAGTACTATACTTTGTTTCAACATCTTCTCTGAGTGATGAATAAGTTTTCTTAAGTCCATCCCATATCATATCCAGACTGTAAGTCCAGATACCGTCCACATACTGATTTTCCCAGTCGTGACTGCCTTCTGCTATGGGAGCTCCGGTATCATCTACCATGACAGCTTTTATTCTTGTCGAGCCAAATTCTATGCCAATCGCTGTTTTTCCTGCATCAATCTTATCTTTCATATCATATTCCTCTCTCACCTTTACGAACAGTCACTTCCTAATTATCCTGATTTCCAAATACCTTGTTGTAATCTTCCTGGAATTTTACTATTCCCTGATCAGTAAGCGGATGCTTTGTCATCTGCTCTATTACTGCATAAGGCACTGTAGCAATGTCTGCCCCTGCCAGTGCACATTCTGTAACATGTACTGTATTTCTTATACTTGCTGCAATGATTTCAGTGCTTATATCATAATTACTGAATATCTGAACAATATGCTCTATAAGCTCTATTCCCGGTGAAGATATGTCATCAAGCCGTCCAAGGAAAGGTGAAACATATGTTGCACCCGCTCTTGCTGCAAGAAGCGCCTGATTAGCCGAAAAAATAAGCGTTACATTTGTCTTTATACCTTCTTTTGAAAGAACCTTTACTGCCTTTAATCCCTCAATCGTCATAGGTATTTTCACTATCATATTTGGATGAATAGCCGCTATCTCGCGTCCTTCTTTTATCATCCCTTCCGCATCTACTGTAGTAGCCTTAACTTCGCCGCTTATAGGCCCGTCTACTATGGATGTGATTTCCTTTATAACCTCGTTAAAGTCCCTGCCTTCTTTTGCAATAAGTGAAGGGTTTGTGGTAACTCCACAGATAACACCCATGTCATTTGCTTTCCTTATATCATCTACGTTTGCTGTATCTATAAAAAATTTCATATCTGGCCTCCATTTTTATAATTTTTTCATCGTAACATAACAAAAACAGGTCATACTTCAAAAATATTAAATCACATTTCATTTTGGGGTTCAATGGGTAAATCAACGATGATTTGTCGATATTTTATTGACATTTTCCCGTAAAAAAACCTCTTTACCGATATTTCAGTAAAGAGGATAAATATCATATAAGATTTTGATTTAAAATATTACTTTAGCAGAAAATCCGCCAGAATAACGTTACTCACATCTATTCCCTGATCAGTAAGCCTGACTGTATCGCCAAATGATTCCATAAAACCATGATCTGTGTAGTAATTAATCACTTCTCCGTAAACCTCGTACATATCTTTACCGAATCTGTTACGAAATTCCTTCCTGCTGACTCCCTTAGTCATCCTTAGTCCAAGGAACATGAATTCTTCCATCCGGCTGTCAATATACATCGTAGTAACGGAATCCCTGAGCTTTCTGGATACATTTTCATATATGGAGACCTTATCATTGATCTGGGCAAGATCCATCTGAGCCGATTCAATGATATTTATATAGTCCATAAGATTTCTTATATTGGTGTATCTTTCGCCTTTGAAAAATGAAGCTGCACCTATTCCAAAACCTATGTACTCTTTACCCGACCAGTAAACTATATTGTGTCTGCATTCGTAACCAGGCTTTGCGTAATTGGAAAACTCATACCTTTCATAGCCGGCACTGCCAAGAACCTTCTTTGTCATGGCGTACATGCGTCTGTCGGTATCCTCATCCGGAATCTTGGAAAGCAGCTCTCTGTTTTCAGAAAGAGGCGTTCCCTTTTCAACCTGAAGAGAATATGCCGATATATGTTCAGGCTCAAGATCTATAACCCGTGTCAATGTATCGACGTAGGTATGAATATCCTGTCCAGGTATACCTGACATAAGATCAATGTTGATATTCTTAAAACCGGCACGTCTTGCCATGGCATATCCGTCTATAAATTCATCATAATCATGAATACGCCCAAGAGCAGTAAGAAGTGCTGTGTCCGCGCTCTGGAGTCCGATTGAAAGTCTGTTTATGCCATATGAGAGATACGAAAGAAGATTTGTGTATTTGAGCGTTCCCGGATTCGCCTCCATAGAAATTTCGGCAAATTCATCAACCTTAAATACATTTTTAATGCCCGTCATGATCCTCTCAACAAGCGCCTCATCGAGGGTGCTCGGCGTTCCACCACCGATATATACAGTCTTAACTATGTATCTGTCCGCAAATGGAACGTAAAGCCTCATTTCCTGACAAACCGCGTCCACATATCTGATTTTTTCAGCAAATGTCGCATCTGAAAATGACAGAAAATCACAGTAAACACATTTCTGTACACAAAATGGAATATGAATATATATACTTAAATCTTTTCTCATGATATGTATCTATCCATCTAATACTATTTATCATTACTCATCATCAAGCTTAAGGACACTCATAAATGCCTTCTGAGGAATCTCAACATTTCCAATCTGTCTCATCCTCTTCTTTCCTTCCTTCTGTTTCTCAAGAAGCTTTCTCTTACGTGTGATATCACCACCGTAGCACTTGGCAAGAACGTCTTTACGCATAGCCTTAACCGTTTCTCTGGCAATCACCTTTCCGCCGACAGCCGCCTGAATAGGAATTTCAAAAAGATGCCTTGGAATTTCTTCCTTAAGCTTTTCACACATCTTTCTTCCTCTCTCATATGCAGAATCGGAAAATACAATGAATGAAAGTGCATCAACTTCTTCTCTATTGATAAGTATATCAAGCTTAACGAGTTTAGACCTCTCATAGCCTTTAAGCTCGTAATCAAATGAAGCGTATCCCCTTGACCTTGACTTAAGCGCATCGAAGAAATCATAAATGATCTCATTAAGAGGAAGATCGTATTTCAGAAGAACTCTGGTCTGCTCGATGTATTCCATGCTCTTATATACGCCTCTTCTTTCCTGACAGAGATTCATTATGGCGCCCGTAAATTCAGAAGTCACCATTATTTCCGCCTCAACAATAGGTTCCTCCATATAATCAATTTCAGACGGATCCGGAAGATTTGACGGATTGGTAAGCTCGATCATCTCACCATTAGTCTTGTGAACCCTATATACAACGCCCGGAGCTGTGGTAACAAGATCAAGATTATACTCTCTCTCAAGTCTTTCCTGTATAACCTCAAGGTGAAGCAGTCCAAGGAAACCGCATCTAAAACCGAAGCCAAGAGCAACCGATGTTTCAGGTTCATAGAAAAGTGAAGCATCATTTAACTGCAGTTTTTCAAGCGCTTCCCTAAGTTCGGGATATTTTGCTCCATCAGCGGGATACATACCACAGAATACCATCGGTCTTGCTTTTTTATATCCCGGAAGTGCCTTGTCACAAGGGTTTTCAGCATCTGTGACAGTGTCTCCGACTTCGGTATCTCTGACATTTTTAAGACTGGCAGTGATATATCCAACCATTCCTGCCGAGATTTCCTCTGTAGGAATGAATTGCCCCGCGCCGAAAATACCAACTTCGACTACATCTGCCTCTGCCCCGGTTTCCATCATCCTTATTCTGCTGCCTTTATGTATAAAGCCATCGAATACGCGGCAGAAAATTATAACGCCCTTATATGAATCATAAAGGCTGTCAAAGATAAGCGCCTTAAAAGGCTTATCATTATCACCGCTTGGCGCAGGAAGATCTGTAACAATCTTTTCAAGAACCTCTTCAATATTGATTCCGTTTTTGGCGGATATAAGCGGTGCATCCTCAGCCACTATCCCGATCACATCTTCTATCTCTGCTTTAACTCTTTCGGGATCCGCAGAAGGAAGATCTATCTTATTGATAACAGGAATAACTTCCAGATTATGATCGACAGCAAGATATACATTTGCAAGTGTCTGCGCCTCAATTCCCTGCGCAGCGTCAACTACGAGTATAGCTCCCTCACACGCAGCAAGGCTTCTTGACACCTCATAGTTAAAATCCACATGACCCGGAGTATCTATAAGATTAAAAATGTATTCTTCTCCATCCTTCGCCTTGTAAATGATACGCACTGCCTGAGATTTAATAGTAATCCCTCTCTCACGCTCTATATCCATATTGTCGAGAACCTGAGCCTGCATTTCTCTTTCGGTAAGGGTTCCGGTCTTCTCAATGATCCTGTCTGCAAGAGTTGATTTCCCATGATCTATATGCGCGATTATGCAGAAATTTCTGATTTTATTTTGTGATAAATGGGACATATGTATATTCCTTGTATATATAATCTAATTATTGCTCAAATTAAAATGTAGTAAACTATTATATAATCAACAGACAGAATCTGTTAATCAAAATCATAAAAACTAATAAAGCAAATAGAAATATAGCAACTATAGCTTCTCACTGTCAAGTATTATAGTAAATGGTCCGTCATTTGTAAGGGATACGACCATATGAGCCCCGAAGCTGCCTGTTTCTACTTTAGGCACTTCTTCCCTGCATTTTGAAACTATATAGTTATATAAATTCTCCGCATGCTCCGGCGAACCTGCTTCTATAAATGAAGGTCTGTTACCTTTCTTACAGTTGGCGTAAAGAGTAAACTGCGATATGAGAAGAAGCTCGCCGCCAACGTCTTTTACCGAAAGGTTCGTCTTACCTTCTGAGTCTGCAAAGATTCTAAGACCTATAAGTTTTTTTATCATCTTATCTGCAACTAAAACATCATCCGAATCTGAAACACCTATCAGAACCATAAATCCGGAAGCAATACTTCCGATTACCACGTCATCAACTGTTACGCTTGCTTCACTTACTCTTTGAATCACAAATCTCATTGCACTACCTCTGTTTCTGCCTTTTCCAAAACTAACCCCGACCTAAGTCGGGGCAAGTCCGGAATTTTATATTTTTATCCTTTATTATTAATAACGTTTTCTCCTGAATGTCATTGTCAGTATAATTCCAAGTATACTAATTTCAAGTATAATAACGACATACATAAACGGCATATCATCACCGGTTTTCTTGAGAGGACTATCTTTCTTCGGCTCATCCTTCTTTACTCCGGCGTTCTTAATATCCGACTCTTCACTTGGCTCTGTCTCTTCTGTCGGATTGATCACTGCAGTTGGTTCTACTTCAGAAGAGTTTTCCTCTTCTTCAGTCGGCTCTATATCTTCTTCAGGCTGAGCTTTTTCCTCAATCTTCTTATTCACCATCTTAACTTCGACAGGTTTTGAATTATTCGGAGCTACAGGTTCATCCGGTATCGTAAAATCTACATCTTCGGCAAGTTCATATCCTGCAGGAGAAGAAACTTCTATAAACTTATAGGTTTCACCATTTTTAAATGTTCCTGTTACTCTGTGTACATCACCACCTGTTGTCCATGTAATAACAGCACCATCCTCATCAAGAACATCATAGCCTTCAGAATCTACAACCTTAACTACAGCACCGGGAAGAAAATCTCCTGCCTCATCATACTTGGAAAAATCAACGGTTATTACGGGTTCAAGCCATGTTATATTACCGTTTTCATCCAAAACAGCTGTTCCGTTTCCATTAGATAAGAGTTCTATTTCAGATGTATCTTTATCTAATTTAAAAGAAACAGTATTCTTTGATACATAAAATCCAGCAGGAGCCTTTAGCTCTTTAAGTGTATATTCCGTTTCAACAAAAGCACCCGAAAAACTTATACTACCATCACTATCTGTAGTCTTTTCAGCAACTAAAATCTCTTCACCGGATGAATTCTTCCTGTAAAGTCCATAGGTTGAACCGGCAAGCTTTTTACTTGTATCATCTTCACTTACCTTAGATATACTAAAATCTGCTCTTGGTATATCATTATATAAAGTATTATTCGGAACAGCCGTAGTAAGCTCTTTATCACTGTACAGAACACTCGACTTATTATCCATGCTGTTAATAGATGTATAATATACGTTTTCGTCAACTATATAGTTTCCTACAGTTGCAGTTTCAGTAATGGAGTATTTGCCGTCAGGAAGTCCGTCAAAGGTTACATTTCCATTTTCATCACTTGTTGCTGTATAAGTTTCAGTTGCAGCCGTGCCATCATCTTTTAATTTAACCGCCTTATACTTGACACCCTTTAGTCCTGCTACTTCATCCGGATTATCAGTAAAATCCTCTTTTATATACCCCATCTTTTTGAAACTAAACTTTTCATACGGATAAACAGATATAAATAAAGTATCTCCTGAAACAGAAACCCCTTGATAGGTGCCATGTATATTAAGAGATCCATCTGATGTATAAACTGAAAACCAAACCTCGGCATGAGGATAATCATTATATCCTTCAGGCGCTTCTACAGTTATGAAATGACTGCCAACTCCAATATCTTCGATTACTTCCGGAGAAGAACTGTTTGATTCCCATGACTTATTAAGCGTCGTTTCATCATCAATTCGAGGATTTTGATCATACATTTTTAACTCAGCACCTGCAACAAGTTGATCAGGATTATTTGCATCAACCACAGCTACTTTCTTATTATACTTTACTTTAAAATTGTTACCAATAACTATAGGATATGCGTAGTCATCGGAAGAGAGTTCAAAAGTTTTACCTTGATTTCCAAGCGTACCCACATATCTATAATCAAAATTAACATCGACATTATTCGCGCTAAGGCTAATATTCCCACTTTGCGGCATAAACATTTCATCAACTGTATAACTTCCCAACGGGAGTTCAAGTGTCACCTCAAACATTCTATCATCATTATCAGCAACAGAAAATGCAGCATCACTTAGAGCTTTACTAAATACAGTACCCCCATCACCATCCTTTTTCTTTATTCTTACATAAGTATTCTCTTTAGCCTCGTTAAAGTCTTTTTTACTGACAGTTTGAACCACACTTAACTGTACAGTACGTGTAGGAACTTTGTAATCATTATTTAATGTATAAACCACAGAATCCTCAGAAGAGTTTGGTGATGTCACATTCAATTCGGTAACAGAGTTTTGGGCATTAAAAGTATATCCACTAAATGCATTTTTATAACCTGCCTCCTGCTCTGAAACCTTTAACGAAGTCCCCGCAGGAAGTCCGGTAATAACTATAGGATCTGATTTCGAAACAGTAAAACCGCTTCCGGAAACAGGCTTTATACTTCCACCTTCAACCTTAATATCGCCGTAAGTACCGTCCGCAGCACTTGAACCGGCTGCAAATGAAATAGTAACGGGAAATTTATGAGTAGAAACATCATCTCCCATGGAAGAAGTATCAGATGTGCCATTTAAAAGAACATTTTTTTTAATAATTATACTTGCATCATTCTTCTTGTAATTATTTATGATCTCTAAACGTGAAGAATTTGTTTGAGTACTGCTTCCATCTCCGCTTCCGGAGCCCTGATTATTCGCCTTATAAACACTAAACGTAACAGGACCGATATAACTTCCCCGAGCATTATCTATTACGAAATCCCTCGACTCCAGCTCATATCTGTCAGTTTTATCCGTTGTAATAACTTCTTCAATCGTATAATTACCGATAGGAAGACGGAATTTGGGATAATCAAATCTTACACCGGTATCGCCAAGGTCAGTTTTAGTCATTTCACTGCCACTAAACCGCTTTACTACTTTATTTGCATTACTAATTACAAATGATGTTTTATTAATATATGAATCAACATCCGTTTTATCTATGCCAGTAATAAATTTTGAAAATTCTATAAATCCATAATTAGCGGTGTAGTTTTTTGTAAAAGTAACTGTAGAATTCTCAAAAGGCGTTTCATAACTAATTCCGGTATAATTTCCAATCGTTGCTTCAATATATCCACTATCTTTAATAGGAGAATCATCATAAACAAGTAATGTCAATCCAATTCTGCTATTTGGATCAAGTTCACTAAGAGTGAAAGTATCACTCTCGCTAATAAACTTTTCACCATGCCCATCTGTTATAACAAAGTCGCCAAACGTCCCGGTCATATCAGCCCCTGTGGAATTATCACGTAAAGTCACAACCACTTTATATTTAGCGTTTGCAAGACCCGGGCCAATATCAGATGCATCTGAATTACCATCCACCTTTATATCAAGTTTTATCGTTATTACATTCCCGTCACCCAAATTATCAAGTTCTTCTGAGGATAGGCTTAGATTCTCTGGATCTTCTTTCTCTTCTGATTCATCCGTCATTCCAGAATTCTGTATATCAGAATCTTCTGATTTTTCATCTCCCTGATTACTTGGCGTGTCAGCATTAAATGCACCGACAGATTTACTCAGTCTTTTGGCATTCTTTTTAATGTCAGTATTTGATTTATCTGCTTCTTCAATGATACTCTCATCAGAATCAGTAACTGCACCGGGACTTCCACCGGCATCGGTGTTTTCCACTGCATCTGTTAAAGTAGCAGTATTCCCACTGATACCGGAAGTATTCTCAATCAATCTTTGTTTAGGTGCTGTAAATACAAAGATCAGAATAATTGTAAGCATTATTGCTATAAATCTTTTTTTACCAGCCTCCATAAGGAACCCCCTTAATAGCACTTTAATTACGTGCTTTTTTCCGCTTTCCTACTAAAATAGCAAATATCATAGTAAATGAAATTATTAGTAGTATAAGCATTACAGTAACAGGAGCGTTATCACCTGTCTTCTTTTCTGTAGTTTTTGTATCTGTCTTTTTACCTGTCGTTGTTTCAGTCGTACTTTCAGTAATTTTCTTATCTGTCATATTAACAGATATAGTTTCTGCCGAGTCAGGCTTAACTGCATCATCCGGAATTGTAAACTGAACAGGCTCTGCAATTTCATATCCTGAAGGAGCAGTTACTTCAACAAGACTGTATGTTTCTCCTGCTTTAAATACTCCTGATACAACGTGAGGTTCTTCGCCCGATGTCCATGTAACTTTTTTTCCATCAGCATCCATCACATCATTTCCATCTGAGTCAACAACCTTTAGAACTGCACCCGAAACTGCCTTTCCATCCGGGTCAACCTTAGCAAATGACACTGTAACTTCCGGCTCAAGCCAAGTTATATTGCCCGCGTCATCTGAAACAATAGTTCCATTTCCATCTGAAAGAACTACTGTTTTTGTTACGCCATCACTGCCTTTAACCAGTTTAATGGTGATTGGATTACCTGATACGTAATATCCGTCAGGTGATACAAGTTCCGTAACAGTGTATTCTTCATCAATGAATATACCGTTAAATGTAATAATTCCGTCCGCTCCTGTGACTCTCTTTGAAACAAGCTTTCTGCCTGCCGCCGTGTTTTTGTAAAGTCCATAAGTTGAACCGGCAAGTTTCTTTGCTTCATTTTTTTCACTTACCTTTGTAAATGAAAAGTCCTCTTTAGGAATCTCATTAAATATTCTGTTATCTTCAACAAGTTTTGTACATGCCTTGTCTTCGTAAAGCGACTTGTCCGGGTCACTTCTATATGCAACCTTAGCATAATACATTTTATCTGAAAGTTCGTAACCTTCCACGGTACTGACTTCTTTTACTATGTAAGTTCCCTCGCTAAGGTCATTAAACATTACATTTCCAAGAGAATTACTTGTTGCTTCAAATGTATCGTCTTCATTCTGCGAAGGAAGTCCCTGACTGTCCATCTTAGTTGCTGTAAACTTAACTCCTTCCAGAGGCTTGTATGGCTCACTTCTCTCATCTGCGCAGTCTTCCAAAATATTACCATATTTAGAGAAGCCAAAGCCTGTAATCGGCCAGTCTTCAACAAGAAGTGCATTTGAGTCACCGTCTTTTGACTTGGTTGTTGATTCACCCGGTATAACCTTTCCATCTTCGCCCAACACAAATGAGGTCGCTGTTGCAATGTCATATCCATTCGGGGCAACTGTTTCAATAAGAGTATATTTCACACCTATCTCAAGCCGCCCTTCAATAACGTGAGGCGATTCCTTTACAGACGTCCAGCTGTCTACAATAACACCGTTCTCATCGCGAATTTCAATCTTTGCACCCGAAAGCTCTTCTGCATTCGTTGCATCAACTTTTGATACTGTAACCTTAGTAGGACTGTTCTTAAGCTGATAAACTCCATTATTATCTACTTCATTAGGTGTAAATACAGGTGTATAAATTCCACCTCCTGCGTAAGTAAATGTTACCTCTACTTCTTCAGCCGCAACATATCCAGCCGGTACAGTAGTTTCTTTTATGTAGTATGTTGCTCTTGGATCAAGATTCGGAACTTCGATTCCCTCTTCCTTATTTAATTCATAACGGTTAACAAATGTTGCTGAATCAAGCCCTGCTTTATAGAGCGAAATCCATGCACCCGGAAGATAGTTATTTGTTTCCGCATCGATCTTTCTAATCTTGAACGAAGCCCTAACACCTTCATATTCATTATTAACGATAACATTTGGATTTGAATCTACTGTTATCACTTCACCTGCTGTTAATGATGACGTTTCATCGCCATATACGATGGATTTGTGTACGAATCCCGCATATGATTCATTATCTGTCGGTATAGTTTCTGAAACAGTGTAAGCAGTTCCAAAAGGTATTCCGGAAAATTCTGCTTTATCGTTATTTGCCAGCTCGATGCTTATAGTTGCAACATTTCCTGAAATTGAAACATTGCTGTTACCACCATAAATACTGAAAGTATTGCCTGCTATACTATACTCACCTTTTTCATCTTCAACCGACTGTCCCGGTGCTTTGCCATCAGGATATGTAAGTGTAACTGTAATCGGGAATTTCAGTCTGCTGTCTGATCCTGTAAGTTTCTTAGTTACACTGAACTTGCCTTCCTTTACTTTGACGTTATTAGTGAACTTAATTTCAGATGAACCTGGATCAACTGTACCTGTAATATCTCCACCTGCTCCACTTGGTTTTCTAAATTTAACACTTATAATCTTATTATTGTTATCTTTTTCATAATCTTCTGCAAGACTTTCCGAAAGATCATCTTCTGTTATCTTAAAGTATTTTGTAAGTGATGTTTCTTCTCCAAAGCTAAGCGGAATATCTGAAACATTAAAGGTGAATGTACCATTCTCCTCATTCGTTGCATGACTTACTGTCTTCGTTGTACCTGCCGGAATTTCAGTACCATTTACATCCGCAACTTCTGTGAGTGTAAATGTAAACTGAGGAATCTCAGTAATATTTGCATCTGAAAGAGCTTTGGTTCCGGATACAGTAAACTTTCCTTTATACTCTGCTTTTGTGAAATTATTTATGAATTCAGCTTTTGCAACATCAGTTGAAGATATAGTTCCTTCAGCCTTTGTTTTTCTAACGAATGATACAACGCCGCCACTTACATCTATATTACCGTCTTCTGCCTTTTCTTTTACAGTATACGCTGCACCTGCAGGAAGACCTGATATAGTAATAGTTTCACCTTTCTTCAGTTTAAATGTAGCTTTGTTACCGGCATCAAAACTTATAACCGGTCCTTGAGATAAAGCAGTACCAATTTCCTTAGTTGAGGCAAATGATTTGCCGGCAGTATCAGCTACAGTTACTTCAAACTCGTATTCCTGAGAAGTATCGTCGTCCCCTGTCACTTGCTTAGTCACTTCAAGCCTACCGGTTTTTCTGACATATTTATTGGTAATATCAACAGTTGAAGTTTCACCTGCTGTGACGCCCACTTCTGCTTCGTTCTGGTTTTCTGTTGTACCAACCTTATATGAAGTAGTTCTTGTAAAATCACTTCCTTCTATTGTCGAATTCTCAGTTACAGTATATGTATCAGGTGTAAGACCGCTTATAGTGTAAGAACCACTTGTAAAGTCTTTATAATCAAATGTTTTATTGTAATTCGTTACCTCTGTTCCTTTTACATTAAATGTAAGCTTTTCTTTCGTTGTAACTGCATCAGCCTTAAGCTCACTATCATCGGCAAATGTCTTCTTGATAGTAAGACTCCCCTTAGTTTCAGAATAAGTATTTGTAATGGTTGCTGTATTACCGCTTACTGCAATAGTTCCACTTGCAGTTCCGGATTTAATACTATATCCTTCTGTTTCAGGTTCCTGTTCTTCAACTTCATATTTATAACCATTAGGTATATCTGTAATAGTAAGTCCTTCGTTTCCGGTAATTGTTAATTCCCCTGAAGAACCATTTGTAAATGTCACGTCCCCATATGTTACAGTTCCGGATAATGCATTATCATTTTCATCCTTAAGCGTAACAACAACCTTAAACGGAACGTTCATATATCCTTCAGGATAATCTACACCCGTTTCAAATTCTTTTTTAATAGTTACCTTTGCAACTCTTTCTTTATTTGTAATCGTTCCAGCATCTTTAGTTGCAGAATCAAGTGTCACACTGATTCCTGCATCAAGACCCGGCGTAACTTCATACTTGGCAACAAATGCGGCACCATTTGTCGAGGTAATCTTTTCACCAGCTGAATTTGTCTCATATATCTTATATGTGCCATAAGGTACATCTGCCCATGAAACAGCCTCTGTTGCCGTTCCCGATCCGTCAGCATTACCTGTCACCTCAACACTTTTAACTGCTTTAGACGTGTCACTTACATAAAGTGCACTTCCATCCTCTTTAAACAGTCCAAAGTAGAATGTATCTTTCTTGTTATTTGCTGATACAAACTTCTTATTTACACTTATAGTGCCTGTCTTCTTAGTATAAGTATTTGTAAAGCTGATACTCTGTCCTGTTGCAGTTGCAGAAAGCGTGCCATTTTTTGCAGTACTCTCCGTTCCCGCACCGTTAACCACTTTAGTTTCGCATGTATAATCATCCGAAATATCTTCATTTGATTCTGTAACCGTATATTCTGTATCAAGAGGAAGACCGCTTATCGTTACAATACTTCCATCTGAACTTATACTTGCACCTGCATTTAAAGCGGTAGGTGCTTCCGTAAATGTACCGCTAAGAAGCTCACCATAAGTAAAGCTATAAGTATTAGTGCCATCACTCACTTCAAATGTAACATTACTTTTAGCATCTGCACTGATATTTTCGTCACCGACAAATGTTTTGCTGATATTGATCTTACCTGTCAGATCAGACTTTGTGTTACATACTGTCCATGTATATGCGCCAAGAGGAATCTTAGCAATTGTAATGTTATTAGCCGCACTAACTGCTTCATCTAAAGCATCAGCCGCCTGATAACTTGGATTATCAGCTAATACTTTAGTCGAATCTTCAGTATAGAAAACAAAGTAATGTGGAGTATCATCAAGTGCATAACCACTTGGTGATACTACTTCCTGCCAATAAAAAACCTTTCCTTCAGCAAAATTTTCATTGGAAATAGTATAATAACCGTTAGAACCGGTAATATTTTGAGCAAGTCTTGTTCTTGTATTTATTGTATTATCACTGTTTAATGTAAGTTCATACAAATCAAACTTTGCAGTTGATAACTCGATGAAAATATTGTTGCCATCTATCTTATGTAACTGAAGTCCATTTCCACCAATTGTAGCAGAATGACTTGATACATTATGCCTCTCTTCAGTTCTGTCCTCATAATTAGTCCCAGTACCTAAAAGAATAGCTGTATTCTTTATAATAATATTATTTCCCAATCCTCTGGATCTTACAGAGTATTCTACAATTACATGTTTTCTGTCCGGAATAGTAACTGTTATCAATCTGCTGTCATCATTATATGCAACAGTCGCATCACCGGATGCAATAAGATCATTGCCAGCCTCATCTTTTATGACAAATGCATGGTCTCCTTCTTTATCGGTAACAAGCTCAATATTTGTATTAAGCGTGTCATTTAATGTAAGTGGATTGCCCGAGTTAAGTGTTAATCTATCAGGGTTAACATCAATTTTAAATCTGATATTATCTTTTCCTTCCGGCAAAGTCTCCTCGGTCATATCCGTCTTAGTAAGTATCTTATAATCATACGTTGCAGTCTCATCATCTGTTGCAAGTACTGTATTACCATCCGGAGTAACTACATTAAATGTATTTGTGTAATTTCTTGATACTTCCTGCCTTGAGTTTTCAAATTCACTGGCAATACTTGTTTTTTCAGCATCAGTGATTTTTGTCTTATAAGTAACTGTTGTCCTCAAACCACTTATTCCAACTACTTTAGGTGTACCATACTTAAAATATGTGTAATTATTAACCAAATCACTTACAGATATAGGACCAAGTTCACCTGTTTCTGACAAAATAACATCATCAGGCATAGGATATTCATTACCAGGGACTATATTGTTTGAATAAGACTGTCCATTAGAATTTCCCGAAAGAGACATTGAAAATGAGCCAGCAACAAACTCCATTCCTTCTGGAATATCATCATAAATAAATAATTCAGAATCAGGATCCAATTCTGCCTGATTATCATTAATCACCACCGTCCATGTATATTCACCAGATGCTTTATCAAATATGTAAGTTTTGTTAACGCTAATATTATTCTCAGAATATTTTTTATTATCAGTATCTTCACTCAATTTATCGTCATTACTATTATTAAGCGAAACTTGATTCTGGTAAGTAACTCCAGGAACTAGTGCACTATTATCAATCGGAGAATATGATATATACACATTATAAGATGTATTTGCAGGTATAGATTTAAACATTATTTTTTTCGAGTCTGAAAATGTAGTATATAACGAAGAATCAACAGCATTATCTGACGAATCTTTTACTTCAACGCTATCCCAATTAATGCTAATTAAATCATTTCTATACCAATTTTGATTATCAAGTGAATTACATGAGGCATTTTCGGTAATATATGCATTCTTAAGTTCAGTATTTCCTGTATTTGTTACAGTAATTTTCCACTTTACTTTATTTCCATCAAACTCGACAAATGATTTATCTACAGTTCCTTCTCCAATCACACCAAAATCATGATTGATAGATGTACTATCATTTCCCTCTGAATTATTTCCTTTAGCATTAACACTATTTGTAATACTTTTTGAACCACTTAAAGATGGATCATCATCAGATGTAGGAATAGAAACCGAATACTTAATTACAGCTGGTCCAGTGGTACCTGCAGGTAAGGTATAAGCAAATAATTCGCTTCCATTTCCAGAATATGTATCATCTGTAAAAGTACTGCTTGGAGTAATTTCAATTGAATCGTTAAGCATAACCGTACCGGAGATTTTTTGCAAATCATTCATAGTATCAGTTATTTTGACATTAGATAAATCTTCGCCGGTTTTTCCGATAGTAATAGTATAATCAATAGTATTACTTCCGGATTCCGATGCTGTCTTATCAACTTTTAACTCACTTTTAGGTATAACTGTTGTTGATTTTTCATCACTTACTCCACCATCTTCCCATAGACTTTTAGCTGTATTAGTGAGTTCAGTACCTATAGCATCCGAATCAACAACTGTATCATATGTTAATTCATATATTGTATTTGCTACATCAATATTCTGGTTACTTAAAAATGCAAACAGATCAACATTAGCAGATTGACCGGAAAAAGTAATATATTCTTTAGGGATATCATAAGTTGTTCCATAATTCACTTTAACTTTAAACGAATCTTGATCATAGTTCTGTTTATCAGAAGATAATTCGTCATAGACATTTAGTTTGGATTTATGATATGAGTTTGGATTAATGGTTACTTTATAGCTAATAGTATTGGAATCACCAAGTAATACCTCATGTGAATAGTCATTATAGTTACTCGAGGTTACACTTTTACTGGTTGGCACATTAGTTTCTTCAGTAAACTCTATTGTCTGTGGCGTCCCCATTCCCGGAAACTGAAATGATATACTGTCTGCTGTACCAATGTTTTTTGCATCAAGCTCAACCTGCATCTTAAACGTTCCGTTTATCGATTCAGGGTTATCATTAATTACAGTTTCAATATAGCTTTTATAAATTTTAAGCTTTACAACATTACCTGATATTTCATATTTTCCACGTATATTGTCACCTTGTTTAATATCGCCATCACTTTTATCCAGTATTCTTGCCAGATCAGGATTACTTGCAATATATGACGAAATATCATATTCCCATACAATATTATCGGAAGATCCATCATAAGCAGTTGGATACTTATCTCTTGGAATAGTATATGACATACTGAGTTCAACTTTAGAATTTCTTCCAATAGCCGCGTCTGTAGATACTGTCGCAGTTATGCTGCTTATAATATCATTAAGTGCAGTAGTATAGGTTGTTCCATCTCCGAGATTATCCATCTTCTGTGGAGATGAAATAACTAATTCAGTGCCATTATTGTTATTCTCTGATTTTTCTTCTTTGACAATTTCGTCTTTATTATCAACAGGCTTTTCATCTACATTATCACTTGAACCAATTTTTGAAGTATTATTTTCTGCAACAAAATCAGAACCTGATTTGTCACTATCGTCAGATTCAGCATTAGAAGTGTCACCTGAATTAACACTACTATTATCAATATCCAGAGTTTCATTTTCGGTATTATCAGATTCCAATATCTGATTATCCGCCGTGGTCACGTCCTCAGACTCAGTCATCACCTGAGTTTCCGGCGTTTCATTTGCAGCGTCTTCAGCAAAGGCTTTGTAGAGACTCAGCTCACTGCTTTTCGGAATACAAAGCGTCACTGACATAACCAGTGCCATAAATAATGCCAAAAATCTTTTCTTGTTTCTACTCATAAATTATCCTCCAAACATACATATAAAAAGGCGCAGAATACCCCTTATTTTAATGTTATAGTTATCCCGACTATAACATTAATGCTCACTAAAACGCAAGATTTTTCATGCTTAAAACACAAAAAATACGCAAAAAATATCATGTTAGTAAAAATAAAGCACAGGATTCATCCTATGCTTCAGACTGTAGACAAAGTCGGTTGTGAAACGAATATAAGGGGTTACAGCCTTTTGGCAAAGAAAAATCAGGGGCAGTTCCACTGTCGAGCTATTACCTACTACACCACCGTTCAATGAGTCGGAAAAGCAATAATTTCAGGTAAAAACGGGCCGAATTATTGCTTTTTGCATTGCGCCAAATGTTGTAAAAACCCTAAAAAGCAATAATTATAGGTAAAAACGGACCGAATTATTGCTTTTTGCATTGTGCCAAACGTTGTAAAGTCCTAAAAAGCAATAATTATAGGTGAAAACGGACC